>ENA-OPRK01000046-OPRK01000046.1-human-gut-metagenome-genome-assembly--contig:-NODE-46-length-112664-cov-10.396789_pt1 | contig 112664 bp, 119 predicted proteins | sample MGYA00241793_ERZ501877 | MGnify/ENA primary metagenome ERZ501877 (study PRJEB25962, sample SAMEA1966253) | human gut metagenome | biome: human gut; feature: human-associated habitat; material... | reverse complement strand
CTTTGCCCACACCCACGACCTTTGAAAAGGTCGACCAAACTTTTATAATTGCTTTTCCAATTTATTCCGCTAAACCACAATTTTTAATGTTATCAAACATAAAAAATAGAACGCAAAAATCATTTAATCACAAGCCATAAAATTATATTTGCCGCCAAAAACAAAACATTAAATAAAGTAAATAATCCAAAGTATTTTGCGATACTTACATTTTCTTTCTGAATGAATTTAAACGATATGAGACTTGCCATTGATGCTATCAATGTACCAAGGCCTCCGATATTTACACCAATCATTAAATCTGTAGCATTATTTGTAAAACCTGAAAGTAAAATTGTGGCAGGCACATTTGAAAATACCTGACTTGCAAGCACTCCAACCGGCACTTCATTGCCATTAACTACGCTCGAAAGCCAACAGTTAATTTGACTTATATTACCGAGATTACCTATGAATACAAAAAGAAATATGAAAGTAAACAGCAAACTGTAATCTACCTTTAAAAGCACCTTGCGGTCAAATATAAGTACAAAAACAATTACAACAGCAAGGAGTATAAGATAGTTTAATACTCGAAAAACACTTAATAGAGCAATTGCAAACAATGCGATATACATTGCTATAAGTCTTTTATCAAAATTTAATTCTTCCCTATTTTCATTATATACAATTGGAGATTTACCTGAAAATAGTGAACAACATACAAGCATAACAAGAGAAATCAAGGCATACGGCAAAATCGTCTTAAAGAAATCAGATATATTCATATTATAAGCCGAAAATAAGTACAAATTTTGCGGATTGCCTATCGGAGTCAGCATACTGCCAAGATTGGCGGCTATTGTTTCAAGCGTTACAACATATATCGCTCGGCTTTGCTTGTCCGCAAGTTTTAACAGCACTATTGTAAACGGCACAAATGTTATCAATGCAACATCATTTGTAATTATCATGGAGCTGAAAAAGCATAACAGTACAAGCGACAGCGTAACACCTCGCATTGTATTGACTTTATTAAGCAGATATTCAGCAATCACTTTGAATACACCCATTTTGTTAAACCCAGCCATTACTGTCATCAGAGATAACAAAAGTCCAAGCGTGCGGAAATCTATATAATCAAAATATTTTTCGTTTGGCGTTACAAAAATCATTGAAATAATCGCAAGCAAAAACGATACAGTAAGCACAATCTCTTTTTTTAAAAAAGTAAATATTTTACTCATTTATAAAATCACTCACCAAAAAGCGGTATGAGAAAACCCATACCGCTGAATTTATTGTATTAAAGCTCTGCTTCGGCAACTTTCATCATAATTGCACATTCCATACGCTTTTTAAACAGCTCACAGCCATATTCATAAATGCCTGTAATTGAGCCTGTAGCATGGTACGCGTTTGCAGCACAGCCGCCGCTGCAATAAAGTTTTGCCCAACAATCTTTACAATTCGGTCTTGCGTACGCATTGCAAAGTTTAAACTCGTCCTGAATAGCAGTATTTGTAACACCTTCATAAATGTTTCCAAGACTATATTTAGGGTCGCCTACGAACTGATGACAAGGATATAACTCACCCCACGGTGTAACTGCCATATACTCTGTACCCGAACCGCAGCCCGAAATTCTCTTGTAAATACAAGGTCCGCCCGTAAGGTCAATCATATAGTGATAGAAAGTAAGCGGTCTGCCCTCTTTTTCACGCTTAAGCATTTCCTTTGCAAGTATCTCGTACTGCTCAAAAAGAACAGGTAAATCATCGTATGTAAGCGCATACGGGTCTTCCGGCGAGCAAACAACAGGCTCCATTGAAAGCTCTGTAAAGCCAAGGTCTGCCATATGGAAAATATCATTTGTAAAATCAGTATTGTTATGTGTATAAGTACCACGCACATAATAACCTCTGTTACCACGCTTTTTAACAAATTCCTGGAACTTTGGCACAATAATATCGTAACTGCCCTTGCCGCTTACGGTTTTTCTAAGGTGGTCATGTACTTCTTTTCTGCCGTCAAGGCTAAGTACAACATTATGACATTCTTTATTTGCAAATTCAATTACATCATCATCAACAAGCATACCGTTTGTTGTGAGAGTAAAACGGAAATTCTTGTTCTTTTCCTTTTCAATACTTCTTGCGTAAGCGACAATCTGCTTTACTACATCAAAATTCATAAGCGGTTCGCCGCCGAAAAAGTCAACTTCAAGGTTTACTCTGCTGCCTGAATTTTCAATAAGAAAATCAATAGCTCTCTTGCCTACTTCAAAACTCATTAAAGCTCTGTCACCGTGATACTTACCCTGACTTGCAAAGCAGTATTCGCAATTAAGATTACAGGTATGAGCAATATGTAGGCACAAAGCCTTAATAACAGTGTTTCTCTTTTTAAAATCAAATGCAAGGTCCTCATATTTATCAGCAGTAAAGAGCTTGCCGTTATCCTTTAATTCTGTAACATCATCATAGCAATCCGAAATTTCTTCTGCTGTAATTTCAGGGATATCTTTGTACTTTTCAAGCATAGCCTTGATAATATTTTCTTTATCGGAATTTTCGTACATTTCAATAACATCATAAGCAAGGTCATCTACGCAGTGAACACTGCCGCTGAAAACATCAAGCACTATGTTATATCCGTTTAACTTATACTGGTGTATCATATATTTTCTCCAAATCCTTTTTATAGACAAAAGGAAAGCCGTTCTCCAAAAGGTGAAACGGCTGAAAATCCTTTTTAATGCAAAATTTGCACAGCTAAATTATTTCTCGCTGAGGCACTTCTCACACTGCTGGTTAGCAACGCCGCAAGATGTTTTGCAAGCTGACTGACAAGATGTCTGACACTCACCGCAACCGCCTGTTTTAACGCTCTTCTTAAGGTCACGAGTTTCAATAGTCTTAATTCTTTTCATAGAAAATCATACTCCTTGTAAGATTATATTTTTATTATAATACCACATTATGCGAAATTTGTCAATAACATTACAGGGCAATTTGTATAATTTGTAAGCCTTATATCGTATATCCGTTACTTAACCTTCTGCCAAATCTGCTTTTCCTGTACATAATAAAACCTACTTCGGTTGTAATAACTTCGGTTATCGGGAATGTAAACCAAAAACTTTCAAGTCCAAAATGTGCAAGCACCCAACCAAGCGGTACAAAAAGCACAATTGTTCTCAGAATTGTAAGTGCGGAGCTTTTAAAAGCCGAACCGATTGCCTGAAAAAATACAGGAAAAATCAGTGATGTAACCATTGGTATAAAAGAAACGGCAATTACCCTTAACGCATATGAGCCTATTCTGATTACCTCGCTGTCCTTTGAGAATGTACCCATAAGTACATCGGGCATTATTTCAAAGCACAGTACACCGATAAGCATAAGTACCATTCCAAGTATAACCGAATCTTTTAGAGTTTTTCCGCATCTTTCTCTGTTTCCTGCGCTGTAATTAAAACTGATAACAGGCACTATACAGGTCTGCATTGCACCGAGAGGAATAAAAAATATCGTCTGCCATTTATAATATAAACCTAAAGCGGTGACTGCCTGATCGGAAAATCCCTTTAATATTAGATTTAATCCGAATATATACAATGTGTATGCAGACTGCATAAGAATATTCGGAAAACCTAAGTAGTAAATTCTCTTTATGTATTCTTTGTATTTGGATATTTTCGGCGATCTTTTGCAGCCTTTTTTCATTACAATTAAAGCCGCCGCAATCTGTCCTACTACTGTAGCGATAGCTGCACCGGAAATGCCCAATTCGGGGAAAAATCCGATACCGAAAATTAACAATGGGTCAAGAGCAATATTAACAAAAGCACCCGCAATTTGAGCAATCATAGGTATTTTCATATTTCCCGTCGCCTGCATAACTTTTGTCCAAATGCTTTCAAAAAACAAACCAAAGCTAAATACACAAACTATTCTGCCGTACACAATTACTTCATCTATAATTTTCTGTGAATTTGTCGATATTTGTGCATAAAACGGCATTATAAACCAACATATAAGAGCAAAAACAAACCACATTGCAAACGCAAGGAAATTTCCTACGCCTGCGGTTTCATCACTTTTTTTCTTGTTGTCAACACCGAGAAAATGCGCCATGAGAGTATTTATACCAACGCCCGTACCGACCGCAAGCGCAATCATCAACAACTGTATCGGATAAATTATTGACAGCGCCGTAAGTCCCGATTCTGAATAATTACCTATAAAAAAGCTGTCTATTATATTGTACAATGCCTGTATAAGTTGGGCAAGCATAACAGGCGGTGCAAGTCTTAACAATATACTGAATATTTTATCATTGCCGAAATCCAATTCTTTTTTCTTTACCCTATCCAATTAAATTTGCCTCCACAAATCATTCAAATTCATATTTTAAAACAGCACAGTTCTTAACTCCGAAATTTGCATATTCAGTGTTAGTCATTTCATAGAAATATGAATTAATCACCCTTGATATTCCGTTGTGCGCAACAAGAATACAGTTCTCACCGCTCGCTTTTACATCATCAAGCAGATTATAAATTCTTTGCGCAAGGTGCAACATAGATTCGCCACCGTCATATCTGCAAACAAACTCACCTTTGGCAATTCTGAACTCATCACCGTTTCTTGGAGTTCCCTCAAATTTTCCGAAATTCTGTTCTGTAAGTCTTGGCTCTTCAAAAGCAGGAATACCTGTTATTTCTGAAATATGCATTGCCGTTTTTTTAGCTCTGATAAGCGGAGAATAAAGGATTTTATCCGCCTTTATGTTATCGTTTAAAATCTTTTTACCTGTTTCTATAGCCTGTTCATGACCCTTTTGCGTTAAGTCAATATCCGTAGAACCGCAAATTTTATTTTCAACATTCCATACGGTTTCACCGTGTCTTACAAAATAAACACAGCCCATAAAATCATCCTTTCGTACACAAAACTTCCCTATATACTTTATCAAAATTTCACTGACAATTCAAGTTTTTGCCATAAAAAGTATTCCCGTAAAAGCAGTTTGGTACTAATTTTATACAAGTGCATAATATGTTATTGAGTAAACAAGCTCGGAAAGGAGAAATTTATGTGGACATTATCAATACAGTAATTTCAAGATACGCAACATCAAAATTTCCTGAAAAAACACCTCCGGCAATGGCATATGTTCCGTTCCAGGAAAGTAATCCAAAAACCTACTCCCCTGTTCAGGCGCTTGACGCAGGCACAGTTTTTCCGGAATTGAACAAGCCTTTTTACGGTAATAAATGCGGTGGTGTGAAAAATGACTGAAAGAGAAATTCTTTTAAAGAAAATATCAACATATCAATTCTCAATTCTTGATTTACAGATTTTTCTTGACACTCACCCATACGACCAACAGGTACTCTCGCAGATAAAAGAATGTAAAGAAAAACTTTTGCCCTTGATTGAAGAATACGAAAAAAAATACGGACCTTTACGCAAAGAGGCAAATACAGCTAATAAATGGCAGTGGGTTAAAAATCCTTGGCCGTGGGATAACGAGGAGGATTTGTAATGTTTGTATATGAAAAAAAATTGCAGTATCCCGTAAACATCAAACAAACCAATGCAAAACTTGCTAAAATCATTATTACGCAGTACGGTGGTGCATACTCCAAAACATATAAAAAACAGGCTGTCCGCTATAAAAGTGCGACAGCCTGTTGCTTTGATATTAATTATTTAAAGTGAAATAAACTTCGTAATCTTCATAATTCAATGAAATTGATTCAATTTTATCACCGTTACGGTGAATATAAAAACTTGTTGTAGTTTCTCCGTCATCAAAAGCGGCGGTAATTGTATCGCCGTTTACAGTATACTTTCCGGAGTGCGTACCGTCCTCTGATGTGCCGGGTGTGAGCCAAAGCGAAAAAGTACCGTCATTCTTAAATGAAAGCGAGCCTTGATACGAAGTATAGTTTGTATTATAAACCTCTGCCATTTCCACTTCATCGCCGCTTGCATTTACAGCACTCGATGATACCCAATCTGTACCGACAATATCATTCGCTTTATTATGCATTGTAAAAATCAAAGCTACTACCGCTACGACAATTACAAGCAGAACAACAGTTACTGTAATTACCTTTTTACGGTTAAATTTATTTTTATTATCGGTATGATTTACTTTGTTTCTTTTTTTATTCTTTTTGGTTTTGCTCATTAATTTGCACTTCCAATTTTAAAATAAACATCATATCCGACATAATCAATCTTTATTTCGCTTGGAACATTGCCTTTGTACGAGATAATTTCCGCAGATTTATTTTTGTCATTTGAGTATGTCATATTAATTACGCCGTCAGTTACGGTATATGCACCATAGTTATACTCCGACTGGGTTATATTATCGGAAAAGAGTCCGTTTTTATCAAAGGTAATTCCCTCTCCGCCATATACAGAGCCGAAAACTTCTTTTACAGATGCATCACGCTTGCCTACATTGTCAAAAGCCTTATACGGATACATCTCTGCGTCAAAATTCAGATTTTTGTCCGCACTCTCTGCACCGCTTACTACAATTGCCTGTGTGGTCGGCTCAACAGCAGCTTCTTCCTTTTCAGTGCTTTCCTCTGTAGTTTTCTGTATCGACTGCTCGGTTGTTTCTTCTGTAACAGCCTGTGTGGTTTCTGCTGCCGTCGTCTGTTCTGTTGCAGCAATCGTTGTGTTATTGTTTTTATTATCGGAATTAAGTTCTCGTTGTACCGAATAAAAAGTAATACCGATAATCAAAAGCACCAAAAACGCAATTATAGCAATAAAAAGCCACAGACTTATTGTTATTTTAGGTCGTTTTTCAGCATGTTTTGCTTTCATCAGATTTCCCCTCTGCTTTCTCTCTTTCCTTTTTCATCTTAATAATTACACTTCGCTTAACCATTTTTCCGTTATAGAAAATATATTCATCGCCGTCTTTATTCTCTTCGACATCAAGGTCAAGAAATTCCTCGGCTATATTGTTTTCCTCATCTTCCTCGTCAATAAACTGACCTTTTTTTCTGTTGTCCATTTTCTTATCAATTTTTTTAGAGCGTTTTTCTTTTTCTGTCATAAGGTTATACATTCCGGGATAAACCGAGGCATTTATAACATAAGAAGCAAGCGCAGGCACAAGTACAAACATAAGAATTGCGGTTGTAATTATAAGCGCAATACTGCTGTCTGTATTGCCTACAAAAATAAGAATTGTAGCGCAAAAAAGCACAATTATAAAAAGACCGAATGTTGCAATAATATTATGCTTTAACTCACCGAATGACATAAGCGCACTGTTTTTATAAATATTTTTAAGTGACAAATCAAATGTAACTGTCATTGACGGTACATAAAAGAAAATAAAAAGAAATGCAACTGCAATAATAATTGAAATTATCAGGCAAACATAGAGCATTACAAGGAAAAACGAGTCTGCATTCGGCTGTGAAATTAATGCGCTGTACAGCCTTATTGAAAAATAACTGAATATAACCGCAAAGTATGTAATTACACCGTGAATTAAAAATCTTTTCCAATTGTTTTTTATGCCCTCAATAAATGTTTTGAAAACATCCACATTTTCTTTTCCTCTTGCAAGTCTTGAGGTAACAAGGGTTACGCCTGCAAAAAAAGGTGAAAGCGGAATAATCGAAAGCATAAGAATAAAATATCCGTTAAGTTTTAATGCACTGTCAAGAAAATAAAAAGCCGTAACCAACACCGCAAGCGGTACGGCAAACAATAGGTTTGTAAAAACTATTTTACCGAAATTATTAAATAGGTTGTTGAAAAAATCAGTCAAAGCGAACTTTGCTTTTTTCCCTGCCATTGTTCGACCTCCATAGGTTAAAAATTAAAATTCCCCGCAAAAACTCCCCATAATGCAGCGTCAAGCACAGCAGAAAGAAAAGCGAGTATAAGGCAACTCACTCCCCTTGAAAGAAAGTCCGATATATACCTGTGCGAAGATCCGCCCATTTTTTTATCCGCTATAATCTGCCAAAACATATTTCCCGATGCGGTAAAAGCGGCGGAAGAAAATAAAATAAGTGCCAGACAAAATAAAAATGTTCCGGGCAACAGTACAAAAAGATAGAAAACTATACCTTTTAACGAATGAACCGAAAACAAATATCCGGCAGTAATTCCCGTACCGAAACCCTTTAAAAACACAATAAAAGGCAGTACGGGGATTCCCCAAGGGGTTAATCCGAGTAAAAATACTGCGAACAAAAATATAAAATCAGATGCAAAGCAGGCACAAAATGTGTTAATTACATTTTGTGAAAGCCGTGCGTCAAGATTTGTAAAAAACAAAAAATCAAGAGAAGCAAGCATTTCCTTGTCGGCAGACATTGCATACACAGTTCCGCAGGCAAGTCCGACAATCAACATTGAAATAAACAATATATAAATTCCGTATCTCTTTATGTAATATTTTATATCTTGTGTTGTCAGAGAAAACCTGCCTGTTCTGATTAAATCTGTTTTTTCCTTTATCGAAAATATAAAGCCTTTCACAAAACATTCCTCCATATAATTATCCTTAATAAAAATATGCGGAATATTTTGCTTGTATGCTAATTATCTATTAATGTAATTACTTACCGAGCTCTTCTGCCCTCTTTGTGCAGGCAGCCATACCTTTTTTAACGGCATCATAAAAGCCGAGGTCTTTCATTGCATCAAGAGCAGCAATGGTAGTACCGCCCTTTGAACTTACTTTTTCAATGAGTGTATCAACACTGTCGCCGCTCTCTTTAAGCATTTTAGCCGAACCCTCAAGAGTTGCACAAATAAGATTCATTGCCTTGTCATAATCAATGCCGCACTCTTGAGCATAATCTGCCATAGCTTTTGCAAAGAGATAAATATATGCCGGGCTGCTTCCGTTTACAGATATAATCTCGTTCATATGCTCTTCTGCAATATATTCACAAACACCGCTGCCCGCAAACATATTATAAACAATCTGTTTGTCTTCTTCGGAGATATTATCTGACGGGCAAAGTGCAGACGCACCCTTGCCGAGCAAAAGCGGAGTATTAGGCATAACTCTTACTACAGGGCATTTACAATCAAGAAGATTCTGCACATATGCAATAGAAATACCTGCCGCAATTGAAACAAAAACTTTGTCAGCTGTTACCTGTGACTTTAATGCCTCAAGCACTTCGGGATAATTCTGCGGCTTAACAGCGAGAACGGTAATGTTGCTTTCAAGCATAACATCAGCGGCGGATTTTTTAATATTAATGCCTTTTTTGCTCATAATATCGCATTTTTCCTTGTCAAGGTCAAAAACATTAATAAAATCAGCCTTGCCGTCATTCTGTCCCATAAGACTGCCGATAATTGCAGTTGCCATATTTCCTGCACCAATAAAACCGATTTTCTTCATTATAATACTCCCTTTCAAATAAGTAATACCAATTAAATATTTATCACAATCCAAAGCTCGGGTTACGGGCGCAAGTGTAACTGAAACCGTACTTGTTTTCGTAACCGTCCCTTATGTAATCACCGTAAAAGAATATTTCAGCCTCATCAACTCTTCTGTATAAAAGTCCCTCATAGCAATCGCCTGCCGCATGGTGATATGCAAAGAAATTCTTAGCATATGCAGACTGACTTACATTATCAAGACATCTGCTTGCTGACATTACAGAGGCATAGTCGGAATAAATATATCCCACCGTGCCGTCACTCAATTTAATTTTATACCAATTATCATTATAAAGACTGCCGTCAACGAAAGTAAAGGTTGTACCGTAAGACATAACGGATACAACAGAATAAGATGTTGACGCTCCGCTTCTCAAATTTACGCCGTCACCGCTTACATAGCCTTGAGCATTTGCAGACGGTTTTAATGCAGGCTGATATGCTGTATTAAGTAAAGTGTCCGACAAATCGCTGTCATTTTCAAGCGCATATGCTCCTACATTATATGTAAAGCACACAAGTGCATCAAACTGCTGTTGGTTACACTTTACATTATTTGAAATCATAAACTTATTAACTCGAGAAGTATATCCGCCACTGTTTACGGTTTGGCAAAGATAAGCATATGCCTCGGTTTTTGAAAGATTATTGTAAAATTGTTCGCCGGACCACACAACCTTGCCATAACCTAATGTTGCGTCACCCGTAATATAGTCAGGTGTTACCGTAGGCAAAAATCCCTCATAATTTGCGATAAGAGAGATTATTTCATCGCTTGCACGGCGTTCACCGAGAACCGCAGTTGTAGTATCGGTTGAAGTTGTAACAAAAACTTCGCCCTCTGCATCATCTTCGACAGTTCTGTAATAGTTTTCGTCCTCTGCGAGCGAATACGCTGTATAGTTCCATGTACCCGAAGTATCAAGCACAGTTTTTGCAGACCAAATAATATTGTCGCCGTCTTTCTCTATTGAATCGGCGTGAAGTGTATAGCTTTCTTTTTCATTGGATATCGTAAAATACAAACCACGCTTTGTATTATCGGTTATGGCATTCAAAGTAACAAGGCTGTTAAGAGGCGCCGAATTAGGTGTGGCATATACGAAACGAACAGGCGCAGTTTTTTCTACAGTTACAATACAGGTACCTGCACCGTAGCTTGTTTCTGCCGAAATTACGGCAGTACCCTCGCTCTTGGCATATACAACACCGTCGCTGACTGTAGCTACATTTGAATTTGAAGTTTTCCAATCTACATATGAATCTGTGGTAAGAAAAACAGATTTGTCTTTATTTATATGAACCGCAGAATCGGAAATACCTACATAACTTCCGCTTGTAACCGTTACATAGCAACTCTCTGATATTCCGTCATATCTTGCAGTAATAACTGCCGAACCCGCAGCTTTTGCATATAAAAGTCCGTCCGAAGTTACAGATACAATATTAGAATTTGATGAAGCAAAGTTTACATTACCTTTTGCGCCGTTTACATACAAAGTGCTGTAGTTTCCTTTGTACATACTAAGACTTGTCTTTGAAAGTCCCGACTTTTGCGGTTCATCGGCATTAAGCGTTACATAATCCGCATAAACATATCCCCTTGTACCGCTGCTAAGTTCAATGTAATACCAATTACCGCTTTTTGAAACAGCGGTAATTTTTGTACCGTAATCAAGAGTAGCAATAACAGAATAATCTGTACCCGCACCCGATCTCATATTTACATCACTTGCATTTATGTAACCCGTTTTGAGAGTATCTGTAACCTCTTTTGCGGTAGCATATTCATAGTAAATATATCCCTTTGTACCGTCCGAAAGAGTGATTTTGTACCACTCGCCGTTGTACAGAGTTCCGTCGTCAAAGGTAAATTCTGTTTTGTATTCCATAACAGTCACAACACTGTAGCTTGTACCCGCTCCCGAACGAAGATTTACTCCGTCACCATTTACATAACCTGACGCTCCTGCCGTCACACTTGCGCTCACAGCCTGCTCTGTCTGTGAAAGTTCAGCCGCATTTACAGGAAGTGAAAAAAGCAACAATACGGCGGCAAGAATCGGGACTATTAATTTTTTTGCGCTTACTTTTCTCATGATACTACCCTCTGTCATTTTCTGTATTTTGGTTTTATAAGCTTGTTTCTGAGTACAACTATATAATATGTAACGAGTTTTGTTGCCGCCAAGTCATAAATTGTAAAGAATATATTTCCTGCAAGCAAGAAAATCCACGGTACATACATTCCGCCTATAGTGTATTCCTCTGCAGGCACGGCAAGTAAAAAAGCCGCTATAAAAAATGCTCCTATTACCGCTGCATTGAATACCGCATATTTAAGCACAAACTGTACGGCTCTTGTTTTTATTTTTCCCTCTATTGCACCTTTAATTATCGGATAATAACCGAAAAACATAATGTAATATACAACAGCTTCCTTGTCGCCCGCAAGGAAAAGCGAAAGCAGTGAAACGCATATAAATGCGCCCCACGCCCACTTATGACCTGCTTCGACTACAATCACCATAAGCACAATTCCTGCCATACAAGGAAAGGCAAAAGTACCGAGCGGCACTAATGATGTGAGCATCATAAAGACAAGCGAAAGTGCCGACAATACACCCGAAATTGTAACTTTAAAGGTTGTTTTTAACGGACTTGAAGATGACTTTTTCATATTAACAGCCCATTCTGCAACAGTTGCAAAGGCAGTTTGTAAGACAGTTTACACAAAGACATGTGGTGCAGTAATCACACATAGCACCGTCACCTGTATTTGGTGTACCTTGAGTGTAACCGCCGTAATTATAAGCCCTCTGATTATTCATATTATTAAGAGCCGCACGGTACTCCTGATTGTTAGGGTCCATATTTACAGCCTGTGTAAAGTAAGAATAAGCCTGATTTGCCCACCCCTTGCGATATGCACACATACCTTTAAGGTAATGCCATTCTGCGTCACGGTACTGTTGCTCTGTATTATCAAGAATCTGTTCGGCCTCATTAATCATATTGCGCTGAATATAAATTCTTACACCGTGAAATCTTGTGGATTGGTGAGAATATCCGCCGGTTGCATTTGAAGTTGAACCAGAGCCTCTGCCCTTTTGCCTTAATTGATTTATTGTATCGTAAGCCTCATTGATTTCCTTCATTTTTTGTTCGGCAACATCTGCAAGCGGACTGTCCGCATAATTGTCGGGATGATATTTTTTGGCAAGCTTTCTGTACGCTGCTTTAATTTCTTCATCGCTGGCATTTTCAGATACGCCAAGAACCTCATAAGGATTATTCATCTTTACTTCCTTTCTGCGACTCAAAAGATTTGTCCGAGTCCTTTTGGGTTTTATCTGTAATTTTATTCTGAATTTTCGGGAATCCTCTAAGCATCATATTGTCAAGTATCCCCTTAAAACCGTTTATATCAAGTAAATTATACGCATCATATGCCCTTGCAAGGCACTGATTAAGAGTGAGCGAAATAATATTGTTGTCTAAACTTGAACCGTCCTCTTGTATAAAAGGGTTAAAACTTAATGACTTAGCGTCTTTTTCTATATCGTCTGCCGCATCCATAAGATAAATCCATCTGCCTATATTATATCCGTATTCGTATAAAACTCGGCTCTCGGTTTCGTCATTACCGTCTTTTGCAAGGATTTTTCCGAGCATTTGAGCTGTCGGGTCTGCCGAAATATCAACGGAAGAGCTTTTATCCTGTTCAATAACAGCCTGTCTTTCCATCATTTCAGCCACATATTCGTCAATCCACGGATAACGCTTTTTAGCTTTCTTTCTCTGATGTGAGAAAAACGGCTTAATCATTCTCGAAAACAGAGATTTAAAAAATCCGCTGTCATTTATATCATCAATAAGTTTGTAGTAAACGGTAATAATTGAAAAAGCCGCAGCCTTTTGGTAATCGTCATTTTTACTGTAAGCAAAATTACATCTTTTAAGAGGATTGCAGGTACATCTGCCTTTCTTAAAACCGCCGCACGAAGAATGTAATGACATCAAAAGCATTGCGTAAAAAGTACAGTCATAGCTCAATGTAAGACGAGTTAAAAAAGAATAATCTTTACCCATTTGCTTACAAAGTCCGCAGTAAACAGCCTTATATGTTTCAAACTCTTTTACAAGAAGTTCCTCTTTTTCAATCTGTAAATAACCGAACACTGTATTACTCCTATATTATTACTCACATTATACTATACTATATTTCAGGGTAAAAAGCAACAGTAAGTATGCCGAAAATAAGTGATTATTAGGTGAACAAGGGTATTGCAAAAATCTATAATTAATTATAAAATATAAGTATTTATAAAACTAATAATTAACTAAGAGGTTTATTTATGAATGTATATGACTTTGATAAAACAATATATGACGGCGACTCAACCGCCGATTTCTATATTTTTTCTCTAAAAAGGCATAAAAAAATTTTATTGCTTGCCCCCTCACTTATCGGTGCTTTTCTTAAATTCTATGTTTTTAAAATCGGCACAAAAACGCAGTTTAAAGAAAAAATGTATAAATTTTTAAAATACTGCGACATACAAAAAGACATAAACGACTTTTGGAATATTAATATTGACAAAATCAAGCCGTTTTATAAAAATCAACAACAAAAAGATGATGTAATAATATCCGCCTCCCCAGAATTTTTACTTGCACCAATATGCAAAACTCTCAAAATAAATTATCTTATGGCATCTGTCGTTGACGAACATACAGGCAAATACAGCGGTATAAACTGCCACGGTGAAGAAAAAGTAAGGCGATACAGAGAAATGTTCGGTGACATAAAAATTCACGAATTTTATTCCGACAGCTACAGCGACACTCCACTTGCTAAAATTTCCGAAAAGGCATTTATCGTAAAAGGTAACCAACTCCTTGATTGGGATTTTTCTAAATAAAACTGTTTATACAAAATTCTATTATGTTAAATCAGGTCAATCCGATAAAAGATTGACCTGATTTTTTTGAAATATCAATATTTACAGATTTTTAATGTACTCTGAATTGTTTGAGTAAAAATCACTCATATGTTTTCCGACATTTTCAAGCATTTTCTGTACAGCCTCTTGTGCCTCTGCCTCGTCACGAGGCAAATACCATTTTACATTTCTCTCTTCGTCAACTTCATACCACAAATAATATTTCCCGTTAATCGGTAAATGTATTCTAACCATAAAACTTTGCCTCTTTGACAATTTATAACCACCCCTTAACTTTATTCTATTCCTACATATATATTATGTGCTCTGCAAAATCAATTAACAGATGCCAGGCAACATATATAGCAAAAATCAACATATTTTTATCTCTGAAACATATTATGACTTATAGCAAATTCACTTAGATTAAGCGATAGAAAGTGATTATTATGGAAAAAAAACTTAAAACCGCTGCGGCATATATCAGAGTATCTACAGACCGACAAACCGAGCTTTCTCCTGACAGTCAACTGCGTATAATAAAAGAATACGCAAAACGAAACGGTTACAATATCCCGTCAGAGTACATATTTCGAGAAGACGGATTGTCAGGTAAATATGTCAAAAAACGGCCGCAATTTATCGAGATGATAGGGCTTGCAAAGCAAAATCCCGCACCGTTTAGTACAATACTTGTGTGGAAGTTCAGTCGATTTGCACGAAATCAAGAAGAAAGCATTGTATATAAATCTATGCTTAAAAAGAATGATGTTTCGGTAATAAGCTGTTCCGAAACTCTTGATGAAGAAAATCCGTTTTCCTCACTTATTGAGCGTATCATAGAATGGATGGACGAATATTATTCAATCCGCCTTTCTGGAGAAGTGCTGCGAGGAATGTCCGAAAAAGTCAAACGAGGTCAGCCGGTGACTATTCCCTCTTTCGGTTATGATATAGTCGATAAACAATATGTTATCAACGAAGAAAAAGCAGCAATTGTTCGTAAAATCTTTACCGATTATATAGACGGAAAGAGCAGCATGCAAATTGCAGCCGAATTAAACGAAATCGGTGTCAAAACTACAAGAGGAAATCCTTTTGAAAACAGAACAATAGATTATATCCTGAAAAATCCCGTTTATATAGGAAAAATCCGTTGGAATCAAAACGGAAAAACAGATTACAGATATTCAAACAACAAAGATATTGTGTACACTCAAGGAGTACATAAATCTATTGTCAGCGATGAAATTTTTTATAAAGTTCAAAATTTGATAGAAACTAACGGTCGTAAACAAAGAAAAGGCATACACAATAATATTAAACAAGAATATATGCTGCACGGTTTAATAAAATGCAGCAACTGCGGCTCTGCATTAGCATATTCAAACAAAGGACTGCAATGCATTAAATACTCAAAATCAATATGTAAACAGTCACATTACATCAGCCTTACCAATATTAATAATCTTGTAATACTCGGACTTGAACAGGTTTTTGAAAACAAAGATTTTAAACTTTTGGTCAAGTCTTTATCTCAAACTGTTGCTGACTGCATTGATTACACTAACTTAATCGAAAAAGAAAATCAAAAAATACAACGGATAAAAAACGCATATCTTGAAGGAATCTACACCGTTGAAGAAGTAAAAGAATACAAAAAGTCTGTAGAAGATAAAATAAAAAAACTCTCTTCCCGTCAAGTTCAATTAAAACAAGAAAAAACTAAACCAATAAAAGAAAATGTAAAAGAAAAGAAAAACTTTTTAGCAACTCTAAAAAGCCCTGCAATAAGCGAAAAAGAAAAGAACGAAATACTAAAAGGCTTTGTAGATTGCATAGTCTTTAACCGCTCAACTTCTTCGGTTGATATATTTCTTTATATCTGATTATCACTTTTCGGAGTACGGTGGACCTGACGGAGAACTCGGCGCATCACTCAGATATTTAAGTCAGAGATTTACAATGCCGCTGCCGGAATTAAAAGCCACCTTAACCGACATCGGTACCGAGGAATTAAATCACCTTGAAATGATAGGGGCAATTGTATATCAGCTTACAAAAGACCTCACGGAAGATGAAATCAAAAAGCAAGGCTTTGAAGATTACTTTGTTGACCATACAACAGGCGTATATCCGCAATCGGCAGGAGGTTCACCTTATACAGCCGCATCTATGCAGGTAAAAGGCGATCCAATTACAGATCTCCACGAAAATATGGCGGCCGAACAAAAAGCGCGATCAACCTATGATAATATCTTAAGATTTTGCGATGATTACGATGTAAAAGATGCAATAAGATTTTTGCGTGAGCGTGAAGTAGTACACTATCAACGCTTCGGTGAAAATCTGAGACTTATGACCGACAAACTTGACGAAAAGAATTTCTACGCATTCAACCCGTCATTTGATAAAAAATGTTTTAAAAACTGTATGAAAAAGAAATAATGCAAAATAAAGGCATCCCATAAAATTCTGTGTACGGTTGCTGTTGCCCGTCAGCTAATCAATAATTGACTTCACCAAAACTATAACCGCAAAAAGCCGCAAAAAGCCGTTATAACTGTAAACTTAAAGATAAAAGCGTGTAAAATCACCGTTACAAAACGGATGAATATGCATAAAATGCAACATCTTCAATGTAAAATCAAACCACCCTTGCAACAGTATAAACTAAATGCAAGGGTGGTTTTAAATGTATTAAAAAGAGGAAAAAGCGTTATTTTATTCGCCTGTTACGGCTTCATCAGCAACATAGCTTGAATTAACTGATACAAAAATACCGTCTTTCTTATTCTTTAAAACGAAAGCATCAAAATAAATTCTTCCTTCACAGAGCCAACCCGAAAGTCCTGGCGGGTTTTCGTGCTGTAAGTATCTGATAATTTGAGTGGTGAAAGAAGTGCAGTTTTGTAAATAATAATATAATTGACATCTTCGGGAAAATAATCAGTTGGAGCAACTACAACTTCGGTATTGTCAATTTTTCCAACTGCTCCGTTAGTTGCTATTTCCTGTGCTTTGTCACCGTATGAAGTAAAACGCTTGTCCAGTTTCAGATATGTATAATACTGCGGTGTAACAAATACTACACGGTCATTAATTGGTACTTTCTTATCAACCATAGCAGCAGAAGTGGATATATACTAAAAAAGTGGACAAGTATGATAAAATAGAAGACAGACAAAGGAGGAATAAAAATGACAGGAAAGAAAAAAATAAATACAGCAGTGAATTCAAGCAAACAATCGTAAATTTATACCATTCTGGTAAGTCATACTCACAAATTCATCAGGAGTATGGAGTTTCTCACAGTGCACTGGCAAATTGGATTAAGCAGTATTCAGAGGTTCAGATTGATGACGATACCGTTTTGACTGCCCAGCAAATCAAAGCACTTCAGAAGAGAAATGCTCAATTAGAGGAGGAAAATTTAATATTAAAAAAAGCCATTGCAATATTCACTCCACACTAAGACAAAGATTAGAAGCCGTCAAGCTGCTTTCAAAGGAACATTCCATTTCTACACTATGTCGTGTTCTCAAAGTGAATCGCATCACTTACTATAAATTCCTTAATCACCAAGAACCCAACAGAGCAAAGGAAAATGCTTACATACGCAGCTGTATTCTTACTTTGTATGCAAAGTACAAAAAGCGTCTTGGTGCTGGAAAAATGAGGATTTGTCTTAAGAATGAATATTGCATCAACATTAGCGCCGGCAGAGTGTACCGCCTGATGAAATCAATGTCATTGCCAAAAATGAGTACTGTAAAGCCATTTATTCATAAATCAAAATCAGTTTCTGATGAACCTTGTAAAAATATTCTTAAGCAGGAGTTTAATCAATCTGAGCCTAATATTGTGTGGATATGTGATTTTACATATATCAGAGCCGGTGGAAGATTTTACTATTTGTGTGCAATTCTAGACTTGTTTTCAAGGAAAGTAATTGCTTACAAATTATCAAATAAAATTGACACGCAGCTCGCCATTGATACCGTTAATCTTGCAGTTGCTGGCAGAGGAACATCAGAAGGCATTATTTTTCATACTGACCGAGGCTGTCAGTTTACTGCAAAGAAGTTCAGGAAGCATTTAGATAATCTTAATATGGTTCAGTCATTTTCTGCAAAAGGACATCCATATGACAATGCTGTTATGGAATGTTTTTTTAAATATTTGAAAAAGGAAGAAACTGACAGAAAATTATATTGTTCTTTTCAAGAATTATCGCTTAGTCTTTTTGAGTACATCAATGGTTTTTACAACCCTTTAAGACCTCATTCTCTTAACAACGGCTTGTCACCTAATCAAGCTGAAAAATATTTTTTTATTTAATTTTCCTGTTTTTTCTGTCCACTTTATTGACTATAGTCCAGGGGCCACAATCCGATGCTCGCTATTCCTGTGGACAGCATCTTATGTTTATAGATTACTCTGCCGCTTCCCCCGAATGTCGTTTTTCTATCCCTGCCCCGGAGTTTCACAGCAGCGTTGCCTTGCTCACTCTCTATCGGAGAGGTTTTCGCAAGGTCATATCCCACTCGGACGGTCATTCAGTTTTCAATTTACCCCTCAATAGGTAGGTAGCGAGAAGGGCTGTAAATTAACCTCCTCAATAATCAACTGGGAACTTTTTTGCCGTTTGCACGAAAGAATTTTTGTAACCTTTCTGTGAACGACGGCTATAACGACAAAAAGAGCCGGTACACAGCACATCAAATCAGCGGGAGATGATCTCTCGCTCTATCTTTGATGAAACTATGTACCGGCTCTGCTATTCAGAAACCTTGAATGTCTGCTTTTTCCGTTCCGCAGGCAGACGCTACAATGGAACGGCGCAGCCGCAATCCATTTCGTCGGCTGCCTTGTGTTTCATTTCAGATATTCAGTTGTGGGCTCTGCTATGAGAGTAGAATATAGTATAGCATATAGAACGCTTGTTCGTCAACCGTTTTTGAATATTGCTCTCGAAAATGGGACGCCCAAAACGGTTCTGACGGTTAAAAAGATTACGGCGGCTACCGTTTCCGATAGCCGCCGCATAGGTTAAGGTGCTTTGTTATCTGTTGTACTTTTTCTTTCTGCTGACAACCGTTGTGGCGATGGCTACACCGCCGCTGACAAACAGCAGGGCAAACCACAGAAGCATATTGCTGGTGTCGCCGGTCTTTGGGCTTGTTGTATCGCCGGTCTTCGGGCTTGTTGTCCCATTGCCGGTATTCGGGCTTGTTGTTTCGCCAGTGCTCGGCTTGTTATCGCTCGGCGTTGTCATTGCAGAGTCGGACTTCCAAGTTGCCTCATAGGTAGCGTTGCTTGTCACTGTGGCTGCAACCGCAGGCTTCCATCCGGCAAAGGTATAGCCCTTACGGGTAGGAGTGCCATTGAATGCAGGAGTAGCCTTGCCGAATTCCACGGTATAAACCTGATCCTTGAAGATTTCCTCATTGTCCACGCCGTCGGTGTAGGTAACAGCGTACTTCTCGGCAGGAGTCGTGCCACCTGCTTCAGGGGTCATTGTCAGATCAGTGAGAACCCACATAGTACCGTCAGAGCCGTCGCTCTCATCGCCTTCGTAACGCTTATAATTCACAAATTCGCCGTTAATCTTCAGCTTAGTGTTGGGACCGAATAGATAAGTGGTGTTTTCACTTTCAACATAGCCCACAGCCTTTACATACACACCGTAATGATAGGTCTTCCCGGCTTCAAAAGCGGTGATTTTGTTTTCATAAGCGCCACTGAAGAAATCTGCGGAAATCGCACCGGTTTTGCTGTCCAGTTCCCACCACTCGCAATTGTATGCATACTTCACGCCTTCGGGACTCTTGCCGGTAAAAACGGGCTTGTCGCCATCCTTGAAGCTGACGGTGACACCGTTGATTTCCACCACATCAATAACTTTCACGGTGGTCGGCGTCATGGTCAATACATTCATGAACCAAATGGTTTCGCCGTTATCGTCTACACTGATCTGATCAGGTGTCAGGGTGATTTCTTTACCGTTGATATAGAGCTTTGTGTTCTTATCAAAGCGATAGCCCTCTTCCATGCCCAAGTCGGAAATCTTGAAATATACGCCATAGGTGTAACTCTTTCCGGCTTCAAATTCCGTAATGAGCTTGCCGTTGTAACGCTCGTTCCAGTAGTCGCTAGAGGTAATGCCATAGCCGCTGCCGTCATTGGCGTCCCAACGCTCATGGTCGAGATCAATAAACGGATTCACGGCACTGGTCATAAAGCTCGGTTTGTCGCTGGCATTAAAGTTGATACGAGCATTAAAGTCAATTTTCTCTACAGCCTGACCGGGGCGCAGCTCTGTTCCATATGTAATGAGGCAAGTCTTTCCATCATCCATCACCATGACCCACGCAAAGGACGGCAGACTTGCTCCGTTCAATGTGACATTTTCTTTGTTTGTCAAATTACTGTCGAAGGTATAGCCGTCTTTCGCCTGAAGTTTCACGGAATATTCGTATCTTCCGCCCTTTTCAAAAGTGCTGAATCGAACATCGCCGTCCGAATAGCAGCTTTCATCGGAATACCAATAGCCAACCGTGTGCATGCTGTCATTGGCGTCTTTCTCATTCTTCTCCCAGCACTCGAAGAGAATATCATATTTATCCTGATCGGCGCCTGCTCGCTTGGCCGATACCTGCGGGGCAGTGCCCGGCTGATAGTCGAGCTTCACATTCGCAACATCGACGGCAGTGATCGTGCTGTTCTGTTTGGCGGGCTTAATTGTCTTTACAGCAGGGAGATACAGGAATTCTCCGCTCAAACTCGACTTTACGCTTTCCCCATTCACTGTAACGGCGGTTTCGCTGCTAAAGGAATATCCGTCTTTCTGTTTCAGCATAACGAAATACACATATTCTTTTCCGCTTTCAAATTCCGTGATGGTCGGCAGAGAACCGTGTGAACCGTTATCGGAATACCAAGCGGCAACGGGTTCGTTGTTTTCAAATTCCTGCCAGCATTCATAAGCGATTTCGTATTTATCGGTATCGTAGTTGGGCACCTCGGCGGTTGCCCGCGGGGCATCGCCCGGCTGATAGTCGAACTTCGCATTCTCGATAGTAGCCGCACTGATGGCAGTCGACGCTGATATGGGTGTCCAATGGGCTTTCAGGGTAATATCTGTAGTGACCGTTGTGTCGAAGGCATACTGCATATCCTCCAGATACCAACCGGCAAAAAGGTACCCGTTCTTTGTCGAATCGGCGGGCTTAATGGCCGGAGAATTCAACACCTTCTGTGCTGTCACAGCACTTCCGCCGTCAGAGTCAAAGGTTACGGTAAATTCATCAAAGGAATAAGGGTATGCACCGCAGTCTTCAAAGGTGCCGCCGGTCATGGTGACCACGGCCTTGTCGTTGCTGCCGTACACCGCCATGCCAAGACCGCCCAGGTCTACCTTGCAGCTTTTTATAGTACCGCTGGTCATGGTGAAGCGGCCATCTTGATAAATATTTACCGCACCGCCGTTGGCACCGGCAGAGCAATTTTGAATGACACCGCCGTTCAGCTCAAAAGAGCCGCTCTGCTTAATAAATACTGCGCCGCCGTCATCGTCGGCTCTGCAACTACTGATGGTGCCGCCGTTCATAATGAAAGTGCAGCCGCTGCCAATGTCCACCGCACCGCCGTCATCGCCGGCTTTGCAGTCCATGATGGCACCGCCGTTCATAATAAACTTACCATACTTGACCTGTGTTTCCGTCACACCAGTGTTGGAAACATCCACTGCACCGCCGTCGCCGTCGGCATCCGTGCAGTTCACGATGCTGCCGCTCTCCAGGGTCAGCGTACCGCCTTTGACTTCAATTCCGCAGTTTTTGTTCTGCCCGTCGATCTTGCCGCCGGTGCTGCTATCCTTTATTGTCAGGCTTCCGCTGCTGCGCACCCGAATTATATCCTCATCTGTCCCGCTACAACTCAGGGTATATCCATTAAGATCAAGAGTTACAGTGCGCCCCACATCAAGTTCCCAAGTGGTCTCAATGCTTCCGCCTAATTTGATCTCCGCGCAGTCCGCATTTTCAAGTGCCGCAGTCAGTTCCGTTTCATTGCTGACTGTCGAATCCACCGCAAATGCCGATATCGGCACCAGCGACAGCAACATACACAGCGTGAGCAGGACTGTCAGCAGCTTTGTCTTAAACGCTTTATTCTTCATAGTCTTAATTTCCTTTCTTAAAGTTTTTGTCCGCATTCGGAGCAGAAAACACTGTTTTGTTTAACATCGGCACCGCAGTTCGGGCATTTTCTGCCGAGCCTTGTTCCGCAACGGTCGCAGAATTTTGCATCGGCGGAAAGCTGCGCTTTGCAGTTCGGGCATACGGTCATGCCCGCCGCCACCGTCTGACCCGCGCCGGTCACAACCACAGGTTGGCCGCCGGTCATAATGGTAGTTTCGATGACCTGAAACACCTCGCCCGGTAACTTTTTCTGTTTGAATGCACCCATTCCGGCAGTGATCGCCAGCGGCCATGCAACAAACAGACCGATTGCTCCGGCGCCGATTTTATCCGACCACTGTCCTTCGCCGATGTTTACATTCAATTGATTTCCCATAACCGTCATCTGCACGGTAACGGCAAGCCGCATTCCCGTAAGAGTTTTCCATCCATCCTTCGGCTGGCTCGCCTGCATAACGTAGCCCTCCGTAGTCTCGGAGCTTTGCACCTCCATACCCTTCTCGGTGCGAAAGAAACCCTCTAAGCGGGTAACGATCTTTTGCATATCCGTGCCATTTAACATAAATACTCGTGACTCATTCATTTGGTTGCCTCCATTCTTTCTGCTATACATTTCGTTAGAGTGATTTTATTTTGCTCTGTCAATCAATCCAAAACAGCCCTCCCCATTCAACAACAGTAAATTCTTTTCGCTCGATCGGTGTGATCTCGGTTTTTTTATTTCACTTCCGTCATAGTGAGCAAAGCCAAACCATATACGGGTTATGCTGTCAGGGTTGACGGAGAAGGACACCGGCATGGCGGCGTTAACACCGTCGGTCAGCATCGGATACATAAGGTAATCCGTGCCACCTTTCAGATAATCCGACCAGTACTCGATGAAGTCGGCCGTTTCCTGCTCATTAAATCCGTAAGCCGTCAGTATCCGTCGGAAAGTTTCGTCGCGGTTGTCTGCCGGAATAAGGAAGCCTTCTTCGGTTTGGAACGCCTTCTTTTTCACAAGAGCTTCATAGAACAGATAGCCGTAGCTGTTGCCCATGGCATCGGTGAGCTTGCCGTTGGGAGATGCCGTTACCGTCCACGCTCCCCTATAGTCCGGAATGGACGAGGTGAGATATTCCGGCTTTTCAAAGGTGACCGTTATCTCGGTTTCCGTTTCGGGGTAGAGATAAATATTCGGCTTTTTGTCTCGGTGTTGTTTGGAAGAACTGTGCCTCCGGTATGAGGCGCCATGTTCAGCAGCTGATCACGCAGCCATTCAAATTCCTTCTTGCGACCTTTCCTTACCATCTGCGCATAAAAGTTCAGCTTGTCGTAATAGCTCTTTTTCCACCAGTCCTCCAATGACCATTCCGCGTCCCTCGATGGGTAAAACATATCCTGGAATAAATGTGTATACAGGCGCAGACAATGCAGAACAGGTCTGCAAAAAACACCGCGCCTGCGGTAAGCGATTCTTTTGTTATGCACAACAGAACCGTTTTTGTTAAGGACGGCAAAAGGCAAGTGCCGCAAGCACCCCGAAAATCCATTTTGCCGAGAAACACCCATATGCCGCTCGGACATATTCTCCGAATTTTCTCATAGACATTTCCTTCAATTTTTCTTTGCTTCAGGCTTTCGATTATGATCTGAAATCAAGCCTTCAACTTGTTTATCACAAGCTCGTTTTCCAAATGCTGCGATATACTGTCGGCTATGGCGGTCGTTGCCCTTCGGATACCGGTATCGGACAGTCCCTCGCAAGGATGTATCATTGTTACGGTCAGTTCCGTTCCCGTTTCCTGTTCATTTACGGAGACGGAAAACCGGCTTAAATTACCGTATACCGACATCTCTGCTAAAATGGTGGATGCGTCTGTTTTTTCATATTCGGCACCGTTTTTATCCAGCACTTCATAAACGGCGAAGATCACATATTGCCTTTTATACGGCAGTATTATTCTTGTTGTTTTACTGTCCGGCAAAGCGGAAAGCTGCCTGTTCACCGTCCGTCACCTCCTTTTCATCACGATTCTACGGTAAACCGTTTTTGTTATGGTGTTATTGCTTTTCAATATACCCGCTGATAGGTTCGGCATACATATTGTCGTCGGTCACTGCCTTGTACCGCTTGCCGTCGTACACATCGGTAAAACCGTTCGTAGCCTTGTAAATTTCGCCGGTCTCGGTATCGTAAACGCGCTCGTAGCCGAGGGTGGCGTCGCTCTGCTTCTGGCTCATAATGTCCTGACTTCTATTGCGGCTTTCCCAGGAGGACATAAAGCCGTCCATGGTCTCATTGAAGTTCTGGCTGATCTGCTGAGCAATGGCAACCTTTTCATTGCTTGCCTGATTGGTGGTACTGACAAAGCTGTCGGAATACTGCAGGGTTTTGAAGCAATCGGTCAGCACACCTTCCCACTCGATAAAGGTGTCCTTTGCGGCGGTAACAGCAACGATGTTGTAAGCCATATAGTAGCCGCCGTCCACCGTCTGGAGCTGATAGCCTACCACATTGCCGTTGGAGATGGCAAGGCTACCAAAGTCCACCACACTGGCGGCAAATAGGCCCTCGCCCTCTTTGCCGTTATCCGTGAATGTCGCACGAAGCTGCTCGTCGCCGAGAGCGGAGGACTTCATCGGGCTGGCAGAGGGATAGCGGTCTGTTACCGTAAAATTATCAAACCCAGGGAACGCATATCCCGAATAAGCAGGCTCCACCTCCGATGCAAATGCAGTATACTGTGAGAATATTTTGAAAAAGCCCTCTGTAGACGGGTTATCAAGCACAGCGGCCTTAGCAAAAAGCGCCGCCTGGGTATTCCCCATGCTGTAGTTCTGTTGCCATGCATCTTTGCCAGCCTGACTGTGCAGAAGAATATCAGCTTTGAGCAGCACAAACATCTGATTGAGCGGTTCGTTCGGATCGCTTACCCGAATACTGTGGTAGATATTTGTTCCGCCGGTCGTTACCGTCCAGCCCTTTGGGATGGTCATGCTGAAATCGGCGGTTTCGTATTTTTCGGTCTGCACGGCTTTTGCCGCCGTTTGCGTCACCTTGACTCCGCGTTCTGTTTGTTCGGCTTTTGTCGCCGTTTGCGTCACCTTGACTCCGCGTTCTGTTTGTTCGGTTTTTGTGCCGTCATCGTTCACAACGGTTTTGCTGCCGCAGGCGGCAAGAAGCAAGGTCATGACCAAGACCAACGCAAGTGCCGTGATTCGTTTTGCATTCATCGTGTTTCTCTCCTTTTCCTTATTTCTGATCATAGTCCCAATAGAAACGGCAGGGATCGTATTTTTGATACGCACCGTATCCGTCTGTAAGCACCTCGGCAATGGGAAGCATCGTATAGTCCTCGGTGATCACATAGCTTGTGCTGATGCTGCGGACATCACCGTAAAAAGCAGTGAGCAGTTCAAGCTTTCTTAGCTTTACATTGCAGTTGAGATGCTGCGCTGCGGGATAATAGGGAGACACCGAGCCGTCCGGCGCAAGCTGCGCTTTTGTGTCGCTGTCGTCCAAAGGCTCCGAGGCATACACGATCTCATAAAAGGCACAATTGGTCATCAGAATGTTCCGATTAAGCAGCCGGATTGGTGCTTCGCCGACAAGCTCAGACAGCTCCAAATCAAAGGCAATGTACTCCCGCCAATCCATGTCCCTATACCAATTCCAGCCGGTCGTACCCTTATCAAGATATTTGCCCGAAAAAAGCAGACTGACTTTACCGCCGGCAACGGCGATCATCGGATCGCCGGAGTAGACATTATCGGCATTTAAGTATTCTACCGTATGATCCTCCAGCACCTTTCCGTCGGAAGCATAGCGGTAAACCTTTCGGAACAGCGGATGCTGCGCCTTATCCATCGGCGAGGCCGTAAACGGCGGGTTGCTGACCTTATAGCCGGAGCCGTCATTTAAGTAGATCTCTCCCATTTCACCGTCATGGGTCAGGCGCCAATATCGGATATTTTTCCCGGGCAGGGTGCCGACCTCCTGTATGTTCTTGCCGTTTGCCAAAACGGAGTTGAAATTTGCCTGATACAGCTTTCCGTCAGCCACCACGAAATCGTTGACGGTTTTACTGTAGCCGTGATCCAGATTACAGTCGAATTCGGCGTATTCGTTTATAATGCCCTCGCCGCCGACAAATGTCTTGTAGTCCGATTGGTCATACGGCTTGCCGCGCTCCTTGAGAAGCGCCTGTTCCAGCGTTACCGGCTCCGCCTGCGTAGATGTGTTTTGTGAAGGCTTTGGGATTGATGTAGAACTGTATGTTTGCGAAGGCTTTTTGGCACAGGCACTCAGAGCCAAACTTGCAAGCAAAAGGACAGTTAAAATTTTGGGCAAATAATTCTTATTATACCTTTCGATAAAATATAAGAGTTTGTGTCGCAATTCGTATTCCTCCCGACCGTCTTTGCATATAATTATACTTACAGAGTGCCGATTTTGATATAAGGGAAGTCCGCCAATCTGCCGAAAATGGGGTGGCGGAACTCCGCCATTCTTAAAATCGAGGCAAAAATATCGGTTTTCCCTGAAAAAACCGCAAAAAAATATCCTCCCACATTGGTAGGAGGATAAAATGCTTTTTGTTATGTTTAATTATACGTTGTTATAAAGAGTAACAAGCCCGATCCGTGATTTTGCACCTGTTTTTTCATATATGGCGGAGACATATCTCTCTAAGGTTCGTCTGGAGACATACAAACCATCGGCTATCGTCTGCAATCCGTCTTCGGTATTGACAAGCAGTCCGAAAACCTCGGTTTCTCTCTGCGTCAGCGAAAACTGCTCCGACAACTTTTGCAGTCTTTCACTGTCACTCAATTTATTTTTGTCTTTTGCGTCAAGCCTCTCAAAGAAACTTCTTCTCATATTCGTATATATAAATGCGGCGACGCTGGCAAGGACGAACATGATCAGTTCAATGGTGGTGATGGCAATATTATTGCCGGAATTGAGCAGTGCAAGGGAGCCTCCCGTGATTACAGCGGCGACAAGATTATTGACGGCTCTGCCGAGCCCCGCCCACAGCTCCGGCTTTTTTGTGTATCGGGCGATCTCCATAAAGGAAGAGGTAAAGAAAACAGCAAAGAAGCCGGCGGACAGATAGAATATGACCAGACCCACCGTGAACGGACCGGCAAATTGAATAATGACAAGGCAGGTCGTAGACAAAAGCATTACGCAGTACATGATCACACTCATATATTTTCTGCCTGCAATATCAAATAAAAAACCTGCCATAAGACCGCTGAGTGCGAGAAGTATTCTCGGCCACTGACCAATATTCACCGTTCCGTTTGCGTGGTATACGGTGACCGCATTGTCCATGGTGCCGAAAATACAGGTCATCAGTGCGACGAAAAGGACGAGGAGCAAAATGATTTTCAGGCTATCCTTTCCGCTTTCGTCGTTTTCCTCTTCGGTTTTGCTTTTGGAGAAGGCAGGGACAACGCTGTTTTTTTCTGCTTTTATCAGCATAAATGCCAGCAATAGTATAAATGCAGAAAGTATGCCGGCTTCTATGTAATCTATATGAACCAAATTGTTGTTTGCGATTTGAAGCAAGATTCCAAGCATATAGGAAACGCCTGTCAGTCGCGCAATATAGGTGTTGTCCTCTAACAGACATAGTGTTTTGTAGAATACGGCACTTCCAAACGCGCCGAGAATCAGAAACAGCAAGAGTCCCATGCCAAGTGTAAGTGCATAAGAGGCATGGCGGCATATCACAAAAAGACAAATAACCGACAAAATCACTGCGCACATTGCAAGTGCGGTTTGCCATTTTCCTTTACAAAATCGAGAGAAAACAGGATACAGAACGAAACCGATGACGCTGATACCAAGCGCATAGTTTTGGGCATTTACCGATTGATTCCCCGAAACCGTGCGGGAGATCATATTGACAAACAAAAATTCCGCGCCCAGAAACACAAAAGTAAATAAGCTCATCAACACGATCGCCTTTGTATAGGGGATTCGATTTTCCTCATTAAAGGCATCGCTTTGCCTGATTTTTTTCAAAATGCTGTTCATAATCAAACCTCTTACTCACTGTCGGACACGAATTCCAACATGTCATTCGGCGTACAATTCAGTGCTTTGCAGATCTTTCCCACGGTTTCAACCGTGATATTTTCATTCCGTGTTATTTTGGAAATGACATAGTTGCTGATGCCCGCAGCCTTTTCCAGGCCCTTCTTTTTCATATCCCTGTCAATCAGCAATTTCCAGAGCTTTTTATAGCTAATATTCATATCGTCAGCCTCGATTCAATTAGGGTTTGCTGCCTCCGAACAAAATCCGAAAACAGCAGAAGTGACTGTCAAGAATATAATAGCATATTTCTGTGAAAAACACAACGGGTTATAAAGCGATAAATTTATTTTTTGTGGTTTTTCACGCTTTCACTATAGCAGAAAGAAAAAGCACAGTCGGTTTAGGTTCGATTTTTCTTGCCGAATATCTGCCGGATAACAGACTCTTACAAACCGCATATATCCTCTTGCTATTCTTTCTGCTGTAGTTATTCTTCAGTTGGGTAGTTCACTTTCTCCTTCCACCATTACAGGTGGCACCTATCAGCGTATAGGTGCAATTGCCCCTTGGCGGAGCGTTTTGCTGACGGAAAGGTAACTATGCCCTATAAGAATTTTCTCGGCTATGATAAGGGCAAAGACGGCAAGCCGGTCATCAATGAAAAGGAGGCTGAAATTGTACGACTGATATACCGATTGTTTCTTCAAGGAAAGACCGCATCAGGAATTTGCAAACACCTTGACGGACTTGGAACACCGACTCCAACAGGCAGAAAAGCCTGGAACCAGACAACGATAAACAGTATTCTGCGCAACGAGAAATACAAGGGTGACGCACTTTTGCAAAAGAAATTTACTGTAGGTTTTCTTACAAAAAAGCAAAAGGTCAACGAGGGTGAAATTCCTCAATACTATGTTGAGGACAACCACCCGGCGATCATCGACCCTTTGGAATTCGATATGGTGCAAGCAGAAATTGCAAGACGACACAAGCTCGGTCGCTCCTACAGCGGTGCTTCTATTTTTTCAAGCAAGGTAATATGCGGTGAGTGTGGCAGCTTTTACGGTCAGAAAATCCGGCATTCCAACGACCCTTATCGCAAAGTTGTGTGGCGTTGCAACAGAAAGTTCAACGGAAAGTATGTGTGCGAAACTCCGACATTGGACGCTGACGAAATCAAAGAAATGTTTATTATTGCGTATAATCAGCTGCTCGGCAATCGCAAGGAGCTGTTTGAAGCCTGCGAGCTTATGTGTGAAGAAGTTGGCGACTGCTCTGCCCTGAACGCAGAAATTGATAAGCTGAATGAAGAAATCGAGGAAGTTACCGAAACGGTAAATCGGTTTGTAAAAGAAAACGCAAGCACAAGGCTTTCACAGAGCTTATATAAGAAAATCAATATTCAGACTTTTATGCGATTTCCGTTCCTTAAACCGGAATTTTGCCCATCGGGAACTTTTCATCCCTCAATCCGGCTTCCTTCAGATTTTACCTCACGGTGAACACCCTTGCTTTAGGCTGACAGTTTCTACTGCCAAGATGCAGTAGACTTTTGCTGGCAAGTGAATGCGCGCACCGAGTGCACACTAAAAACTGCAGGAATCCAACTCCCTGCGGTTTATGAATATTTGTCTATTATGTTTAAGTTGCGTTTTAACTTTGCCCCACTGTGCTGCAATCAAACCGCTGTTGATACATTTTTCAACCTACTTTGAACATTAAGGCAAGTTCTGCACCTGCCTTAATGTTCTGATATTGTTTTTCATATGTTTTTTTGAGATTGCTTGTTTACAAAATCAAAAAATTCTTTGCACAAGCAAGCGGCATGTTTATCAAGTTTACACTTGCAAAAATTCGCAATATATAAAGGAATTTCTTTATAGTAAGCTTCTGCGATGCTTCCTGCCATTGCAGCTATTGTGTCTGAATCACTTCCGTATGAAATTGCAAGTTTTATGGCTGATTCAAAGTCAGTGCTTTCTAAAAAAGCAGCAACTGCCAAATGAACTGTATCCTGACAAGTTACACTATAATTACTTTTTTCACGCAATACTTCAACCGAAAAATCAAGCCCTGAATAGCCAAATTCTCTGATAATATATTCTTTAATTTCATCTTTAGATTTTCCGTTTCTCGCAAGAAAAATTGCAGCCGCTATACACATTGCGCCTTTCTCGCCCTCAGGATGATTATGGGTTATGTCAGCAGATAATTTTGCAAAACGCATAGTTTCTTCCATAGTGTCAAAAAACCACCCAACGGGACTTACTCTCATTGCAGAACCGTTTCCAAAACTGTTATAAGGTTCGTATTCATCAATCAGATAGGCTTTGTTGCACCATTGCCAAAAATTAAATCCGTATCCCAGTGGTTGATTTTTATATTTTCTGCAAACATAGTCAACCATTCTTTTCACTAACTTGTCTTTAAAGTAATCATCATCTTCATAATCATTCAGATCATGCAACAACCAGTCAGCAACAGCAAGGGTCAACACAGTGTCATCAGTAAAAAGGCTACCGTCTCTGAACAAATCAATTTCTGAAATATTATTGTATTTCTTCTTTTCAAACTCAAATGTTGAACCTAAAATATCTCCGCAGATTGCGCCGAAAATATTATTGTTTGTCCTACAGGCATAACAAATACCTGAGCAATTATTATATATCATAGAATTTTTCAAGTTTAGCTTTTAGATATGAATTTTTCATTAACTCATTATACAATTCTTCCTTACTAATTATATAAATATTTGTGCCGGCATATTCTTTTCTATATTTATCAATATCCTCGTCTTTCCATTTTCCTGAAAAAAGATAGATTTTATCATAACTCTTTTCATCATTATATTCATTTGGAATAATGTCGTCACTTTGATTTTTGACCTGGCAGGTTATAGGATTTCTATTTACGCTTACAAAGCTAAATTCATAATTTTGTTTGTTAATTTTACAGGAAGAGGGCAATAAAATATATCCCTCTTTATAATGCCTTTCATAAATAAACTGACTAACGAGGTCCTCCAACTCCATATAGTTTAAGCTCGTTACAAAATTATCTTGATTTAACAAGGGCTTAGGTATATTAAATTCCGTAGTCTTGGATGCTCTTTCATAAGATGCAATTATCATAATTTTTAATTTATTATTTGCAACTCTCTGAATGGTAGAATGATATCTTTGTGAAAATCTTCCAATTATATCAGATGGTAATTCTTCTTCATTTTCAAATTCAAACCATTCCTTTACATTACATCCCCATGATAGCCTATTAGCACCATTAACAGAAAATCTTTGAATATACTTTGCCTTGCCATCAACTCTGCCTAAATAGAAATGAGAATTTTTCAGACGCATTATCACTAAATCGCCGTCAGCAATGTTTTGGTACATTTTAAGTGCTGACTTATATGATTTTTTGTATTGAGGACGGTCTATTTCAACCATTGATTCATACTTTGCTTTGTTTTCTTCAGTAATCTCTTCGTTGTCTGCAATTTCGTCAATTATTTTTGTCGCCCAACCCATACCAAAAATATTATTTTTAATGCATTCTTGTTGAAAAGGTAAAACCTCAGATGAATATCTTTCATCCTTAGGAAATGGCATAAGATTAATAATCCAGCAGTTAATTTCGTTTAAATTAATTTGTTTCATCAATAATTACTCCTTTTTATTCATAATTTTTCTTAGCAAAATCAATATCAGCCTTAATTTCATCAACAAGGCTTTGCGGAAAAATGACCCTTATATGCCTTGAATATTTCAGTGCCCACATTTTCATGGCAATCGGGTTTACCTTGACCGTCACCGTTACTTCATCGCTTGTAACGTTTCGGGAATTGTTATGCTTTGCAATGATTCACAATACATAAAAGCGCCATCTCCAATGCTTGTTACACTGTTCGGTATTGTTATACTTTTCAATGATTTACACTGTGAGAAAGCATCCTCTTCAATACTCGTGACACTATCAGGAATTGTTATGTTTTTCAATGATTCACACAAGAATAAAGCACCTTTTCCTATGCTTGGTACACTTTCGGGGATTATTATGCTTTCCAATAAAACGCACCACCTAAAAGCATCGCATCCCACGCTTGTTACACTGTTTGGTATTGTTATGCTTTTAAATGATATACAATACATAAAAGCAAAATCACCTATGCTTGTTACGCCATCAGGAATGATATAAGATGTATCTTTTTTCCCTTCCGGATATTTAATAAGTACACTTTTGGACTTGTCGAACAATACACCTCCAAAAGATAAATAATTGGAATTACCCTCGCTTACATTTATGCTTTGCAACGAATTACATCCTGCAAAGACATAATTTTCTATGTTTATTACACTGTTTGGTATTGTTATGTTTTCCAAGGCTGTGCATCCCGCAAAAACCTTATCCCCAATGCTTATCACACTGTCAGGAATTGTTATGCTTTTTAGTGCGTCACAACCCCAAAAAGCATCTTTTCCGATGCTTGTTACACCGTCGTGAATTTCAAAATGCGGAGCATACATACAATCACCTCATAATAAAAGTATCATTATTTTACATAATAGTCAATCAGTTCTCTTTTATTTATGTGTTTATTTTAACAAGACAGATGAACCAAAAACAGGACATCCGTTATAAATTCTGATTTTGAAAAATGAAACGCTTATTTTTAAAAATGAAACGGTCAAAAAGTTTTGTGTCAGAATAAAAAATCGGCTCTAAAAACACACTCAACGGCTGCCTTTTTTATTACAAAACAGCCGTATTTTTTATTCACTCTGACACTTTACTAATCGGCAAAAATGCCGTAAATACTGATTACAAGCCGTTTTTAAGAGATAAAAAATGAACCGCAATTAAGATACGCTTTGTATCAAAATTGCGGTTCTTATTTGGTGGAGCGGGTGTCATCAAGGATGAACACCCCTCCGTTTCGGTATTTTCGCCATCAAAAGCTTCCTCAATATCATCAAGCGGGATATTGTCGATGCTCAAAGGCTTCTTACTTGCGTTGATAATTAGGGTGAAATGATCGTCATACAAGTAGATGGATTGAACGAATATATTGATAATCGCTCTGCGCTTATTAAAATCATCAAACGACATTTCGCACACATAATCAAGAAAGGCTAAAATCTGCGCTTCGGATAGGCAGATTTTCTTGTTGTTCTCAATAGCAAGCTGAGTTTCCAATTCCTCTTTTTCTGCTTGTCGTTTATGCAGTCGCTCAGTCAGCATATCAACCGATTGTCCTTGTTCAATACCTTTCCAAAGGTTTTCAATGGCAGCATCCTTTATTTGCTGTCGAATGTGCGAAAACTCAGACGCCCGATGCAGTTGCATCAGGTGTCCGTTCATCATATTCAGGGTGTTTGGTAAGCCATTTTTCAAAGTAAGCTTTGCCCTCGTCACTATCATAGAACTTCCTAATCTCTGGCGCTAATGCCTTTGCAAAAGAAGTGAGCAGTTCTTCGGGTAACTCTACCTTGGTATAATCAATCCTTGTATATTTCTTCATAGGCTCACCTCATCGTTCTCGGTCACGCTGTCGAATCAGATAGCGGCGGTAATGCTCGCAAGCTTTCATAACAAAGTCTTCTGCACGAGATGCGGCATCAGGTTATGGCTGTAGACAAAAACGAAAAAAGAGTAAATGCGGTATTGCCCTTTGTTATGAACGCGCAAATAGGTGATGCAACAAATGAGGAGTTTTTGGAGTCTTTGGGCGTAAATAATTTTGATGTTTGCATCGTTGCAATCGGGGACGATTTTCAAAGCTCGCTTGAAACGACATCTCTATTAAAGGAATTGGATGCCAAAAAGATAGTTTCCCGTGCGGCACGGGAAGTACACGCAAAATTTCTTCTGCGAAACGGTGCGGATGAAATCGTATATCCCGAAAGGCAGCTTGCGGATTGGACGGCTATCCGCTATACTGCCGACCATATCCTCGATTACATAGAGTTGGACAGCGATCATGCAATTTTTGAAATTGCCGTACCCGAAAAATGGATCGGAAAAACCGTTATTGAAGCAGATGTGCGTAAAAAGCACGGTATCAATATTATGGCGATTAAACGCGACGGTAAAATGAATCTAAATTTTGCGCCTGAAACAAGCTTTATACCGGGTGACACTATTTTGGTGCTGAGTGATACCAAAAACATACAAAAGTGTTTTCACATATAAATTCCGAAAGAAGACGGAAAGCATGAAAGAATTATTGTTAGTGTGCGCAGTGGCTGTCATGATTGTGTTCGGTTACTTTATAATGAAAAGGCTTGACGATTTTTTAGCAAATAACCACCACTTAATTGACGAAGAAATTGCAGAAAACAGCCTTTTTATTGCGTTTGATAATCCTATGATCTTGGATTCGCTGATACCGCTATTTGAAAAGTTTTCAAAAGGAAAGCCAAATTGTCAGCTTCATTTCCTGTTTGGAAATACAGAGGATATATATGATAAGCTAAACAAAAATCGCATTGACTTTGGCTTTATTGAAAACAATGCTTCTGCAAATAACGATACATACCGCTGTCTTATCATTTCTACAAAGCAAAATAGTATTATCTGTGAGAAAGCAGGATGTACGATAGAACCGCCGGATCCTTCCGTAATTCAGACCGCTGTGATATGGAAAAAGGCTTCAAATAATGCCTTTGCAAATAGCTTCTCTGATTTTCTCTTTTCAAATCAAGCGGTGATCAATGCGGAATATGTAAAGTAGAAAATACTTTTATACTTGTGATATATGTGATATAATAAAAAGTAAAAAGGGGGAGTTGTAATGCAATACTTTATAAATTCAAAAGACGGGAGTCTGCAAGCCGTCCAAAACTGCGGCGATAAAAAGCCGTTTTTTACATTTATGAGTACGGCGGAATTTCACAAATGTAAAGAACAACTACCGTATTATAAAGAACTTCTTCACTGTCTTGGATCGATTCGTTATTGTAAGGCAGAGGTTTTCAAAAACTGCATCATCGGAACATTACGCCTGCCTCAAAAAAGCGAACAGCGTTCACCGCAGCTTTCCTTCAGCTTTTATTTGACGGGACAGTCGCTCTTATTTGTCGAAGATGTAGGCGATTTAAAATTATGGGTAGACAAACGGATAAGTATGTTTCAGGAGCTGAACAGTCCGGCTCATCTTCTTTTGCAGTTTATGGAGCAAATGATAGAGGATGATGTTCTCTATCTTTCTCACATCGAGTCAGAAACAGAAAAAATGGAAGAAAATATCGGCTCCGGCGGTTCGGCAGACTTTTTCCCTCTGCTCACAAAATACAGGCAAAAGCTGTCCGAATTAAATGCTTACTATGAACAATTGACAGATATCGGAGAGTTGTTTCAATCCCGCGCGTGTTCTTCATTTGCAGACGATACCGGGGACTGGGAAAAATTTACCCACCGTGCCGAGAGATTGCAAAATCATGTTCAGTTGCTTCGTGAAAATATGCTGCAACTTCGTGAGCTTTATCAGTCTATGCAGGATGCGCGGCAAAATAAGATTATGGGGATTCTCACAATCGTCACCACCTTTTTCCTGCCTCTTACTTTAATTACGGGATGGTATGGAATGAACTTTGCTTATATGCCGGAGCTGAAGTGGCGATACGGTTATCTGTCGGTGATTATTGTTTCTCTTATTATCGCAATAGGAGAAATCATCTACTTCAAAAAGAAGAAATTCTTTTAATTTTTCCAACTTGAAATATGAGACTTACATGGGTGTTTATATGGATGAAATAAGGCAAAGTCCAGAACATTTTCTAAAAGAAATTGAAAAGGAGAAACAGAACCTAAACAGAGGACATTTGAAAATCTTTTTCGGCTATGCCGCAGGAGTCGGCAAAACCTACGCTATGCTGAAAGCAGCTCATTCGGTAAAGAGGCATGGTATTGATGTCGTTGCCGGCTATATTGAACCTCATGCCCGTCCTCAGAACTCTGCACTTGTAAACGGATTGGAATGTCTTCCGAATCTTGTTTCGGAATATAACGGAATTACTCTTTCAGAATTTAATCTGGACGCTGCACTTGCCAGACATCCACAGTTAATTTTTGTGGATGAGCTTGCCCATACCAATGCCCCGTGTGCCGACATACAAAGCGTTATCAGGATATTGAAGAGTTACTTAATGCGGGAATAGACGTTTATACCACGGTAAAGGCGGCTTACAGAACAAGCGTAATGCTTATGGTTACAGAAATTTTAAGCGTTTCCGTAATCGTATTTTACATATGTTTTCTCACCAAATGCAAAAACAAGCGATAGCTTGATTTACTATCGCTTGTTCATTTCAATTCTTCTTTTTCGGGTTTTCCCCAACTATTGACATAGAGCCTAAAAAAGTCACGACTGCATATGCAATCGTGACCGAGTTGGTGGAGATGATTCGGACACGGAGAAAGTCACGGTTTAAAAATACTTGTGTCTGCCGAGTGAATTAAAAGGCTTTTAAGGAGTGTGATAAATACCTATATAAATACTATAAATTTGAATATCCTTAACTCACCAATTTTCGGCAACACAAAAGGATATTGCAAGGCAGTTAAAACTGCCTCCCCCACATCTCACGCTTAGTGCGTGGTGTGGTGTTTTGGCTTGCAATATACTTTTTGTTGCCGAATTTTTTGTCTATATATATTTTTACACTTTTGCGTGGAAAAGCACGGAAGATTTTTCCATTTTGCTGTTATATAATGTAAAAAGAGGGTGAAACAAGGCAGGTGATTGATATAGATAAAAATCAACAAAAACGCACAACATTAAACGGAGTTTATGAAACAATGAGCGAAATCATAGGCTTTGACAATGTGGTAAAACTGTATGAAAACTTTAAAGGGAGTCAGATAAACTTTCCTACCCGACTTTTTTCTAAGGAATTTGTCCTTGAAGAAACACTCAAGGCATATGACGGAACATCGGAATCAATCAATCTGATTGCGACAAAATACTCGTATTCGGAACGAACAATCAGAAAACTATTAAAAAATCATTTAAACTCAATTTAAGCAAATCAGCTTAAATCATATTTTTATTCTTAGGAGGAATTTTAGTGTTACAAGTTATCATCTCAATCATAGGTTTAATTATTGCAGTATTTGTTTTTGCTTTGATAGCAGACAAGTTTCCGTCCATTACAAACTGCATACCATTGGCAATATTCATTTTTGTACTTTTATGGGGAGCAAGTATTTGTATTTCCTATATAGCGTGGTGGATTGGAATAATTGTAGCTATTGTCGCTCTGATTGTTTACATAATAAAAAAGAAAAAGCCTCTGCAAATGGACAACAACGAACCAATTGACAATAATCAGGAGGATAATAATGAATCTAAATGAATTTTTACAAAAAGAAAACTGTGCAAAAGAATTTAATATATGTGTGGGTAACATAAAAGTTTCAAATGAAAGAAATTTATACAATGCTTTAAGAAAATGGTATAAAAGCCTTGCAAAATCAGCACAAAACTCGTTTGATGAGGGTTATAAATCCTATAATAACTGTGAGGACATTATTTCTAAAGCAGAAGATGATTTTAAAAGCAGTATGGCAATTGTTGTTGAAGATTTGAAAGATACCTTTATAAATTTAGGTGAATATGATTATGACACCAATGCCGTTTCTGAACTAATCGAATCCGCAGGTTGCACAGAAATATTTGAAGAAAGATTTTGCTCTGTTGCCGAAAAAGTGTATTCTATTATGGGTGATGTTGAAGCTCAGAGAGAATACAGAGAACAAAGAAAAGAAAACAGAGGTCGTTGGCAGGGTGCTACTATAGGTGGAAATGCCATAACTGCAATAAGCCATCAAATTGATGTCGGTGCTATGAATATGGCGAGTGGTGCGGCACATAGTGTTGCAAATGCTGTCGGCAACTTTTTCACCGAAATGCAGGCTGAATCAGACCTGAAGAAATTATTCAAAAATAATGAAGTTAAGATTTTACTTTCTGAGGGTGTGTATTACTCAGCATATTCCGTAATTGAGGTATTTATGCAAACAGTCGGACAAGATTATGACTGGGGATATGTTGAAGATTGCGACAGCGATAAAGCACAAAGATTGATAAATAACCTTAAAAGCAATTCAATTGCTTCAGAGAATATTTCAAAAATCTGCATAGATGTACTTTCTCTTAATCCGTATAACATTGAAATATATGATTACTTATTAAAAAATTACGGTGATGACGGAAGTTTGAGTACATTGGCAGAATACTTCGACATAGACGGTTTTTCTGCAATAAAGGAATCTATGGCACTTGACTATGTAAAAAAGAATCAGGGTACAACAGAAGAAGATGCCGTTAAAGCTAAACACGATTTAATCGAATATTGCAAAAACATAAGACTTGACATTACAGATGAGTCCGAATGTATTACATACATAAATTCCGTACTTGATGATTTTGATTTAAAATATCGAACAGTTGACGGTGTGGTCTGTGAAACAAGAGAAAGTGCTGATTTTTCAAGAAGCGAATTACCTGATATACTTGAATTTATGAAACAAATTCAGCCTTTAAAATCAAATCCGATATTGCCGTATGAAAATGACCTGTTAGCAAAGAAAGAAAAATTTATCAACACATTTTCTTCTGAGGTTTCTAAAAAGCATTTAGAAACTATCAATACATATCTAAGTGATTTTGATAAACAATTTTGTAAAACAAAATTATTTTCAAGCGTTCCAAGAAAGCAAGCGGCAAAAGACAGAGCTTTATCATATGCAAAAGGACTTCGATATTCTACAATTGAGGAGTTTGACAGAGAATACGAAAAATATAAAGATTTTATTATAAAAAATCTTGGCGTAAACATTGATGAAGCTGTTGAAGCAAAAGAATATCTTGAGAAAAAGAGGAAACGCTTGTCAAGTCCATACGGTGGCATAGGCGGATTCGGTGGTTTCTTCCACAAAAGAAAGTAATGCAATTTTTTAGTAAACGCATATATTTGCAAAAAGTGTATATAAAAAATAAATAATTTTTCACCATCTGAAAATGCACTCACCAAAAGGCGGTGGGTGCATTTTTGCATAAATAAATGACAGAAAGGAGCAGAACAATGGAAGCATTATGGTTTGTGCTTGGATTTGTTGTGACAACAACAGTTGTACTTGCAACGGAAAAACTCATCATCAAAAATTAATTTGGAGGAAAAAATATGTTTGGACTTATTATGGCACTTACAACAAAAGTAGCGGTAGAAATGTTTGCAACAGGTGCAGGAACGGCTATTACACTTCTCTGCACAGGTACAAAGCTGAGGAAAAGAAAATGATTGAAATATTAACACCTGATGATGTATCAAAAATCAAGGACTGTTACATTGCAGAATATATTAAAAATCTTCTCACAAATCTTCTGACACAAACCTCTGACTGTTTGCTTGAAACGGTCGGAGGTATTTTTTATGTTGAGAATGAAAAAGACTTTGATAATTACAAAAAGTTTGGTTTGTCCTCAAAAATAACAGAAAGCAGATTTGAATGGATTGACTTGATAGGCAATGATTTTCTTGACGGATGTATTGTTCTTGACAATGACAAGGCAATAAACATTGTTGGCAAAGCTGACTATTTCAGAAAAGGAGTATTGAACAATGAGTATGGCGAACACAATTGAAACAAACAGCACAGTAAAAACAACAGCGGTCTTTTCCAAAAACAGAAAAGACCGCTATTTATTGAAAGCAGAATGGGACAGCAGCAAAAAGTCGCTTGCAATAATAATGACCTATCCCTCATCTGCCGATGAATTGATTTTTGACCAAACAACAATGCTTGTCAGGAACGGAGCGGTAAAAAATGATTTCGGCTCTGTTTCAATAATCAATCTCTTCTCATCAATCGACAACCCTTTGCCTAAAGCAGACAAAACAAACACTTCTTTTGTAATGAGAGAATGTGACAATGCAGATGTAATAATAGTTGCATATGGCAGAAGCACAAGCTTTGAGGAAGAAAAGAAGGCTTTTCTCAATGCTTTGACAGAACACTATAATGACAAACTGCACACAATCATTGACTCAAAAGGCTTGATGTTCTCGCACCCTCTCTCACCCTTTGCACACCAGTGGAACATTCAGAAATTGGATTTGAAAAGATGATTGCATTGCCTTGAGATTTTCTCTTTGTGTGCGAGTGTGCATTGATTGAAAAAACGGGATTTCGGGGAAGAAGATTTTTCAAAAGGACTCTCAAAGTGAAAAATCTCCCGAAATTCCATCCACATTTTCGGTCTGCCCCGAAAATGCCTTTTTTCTCTTTTGGAATTTTGTCTGACAAAATCTCCGTCAATTTGCACAAACCATGGTTTTTATTTTTTTGTCAAAAACGACCTCTGTCAGAATTTTTCAGAAACTTTTGAGGAAGACTTTCAAGGGCAAAAATCTCCGCCACAACAATTCAGCAATTAAATAGCAATAATACACAATTTGTTCATATCCACAGTTATTTTTTAAAGCATTGACAACAAATAAATTCGAGCCTATAATAGCAATACCGAATAAATAGGAGGTGTTATTATGCAAAATAATATAAATTCAAATGATTGCATAAAAGAAAAAATTTCTTTGAGTAAAAAATTTCAAAAAGTAGATATTTCAGAAGAGGAATATCAAACAATCATCCATACCCTAAAGACACATTACATTGTCGATAAGGAAAATAACTTCATCGGTGTTGTTAAGAAGAATAAATATTCTTACGAAATCCGATACATAATGACCTATTGCAAGGTATTAAGAAAAATCATTGATGTGACTACAAAGCAAATCAAGATTGAGTATGAATACAACAATGGTATTGAAATTGATACCGTACAGCTTGACGGTGAATCTCTGTCGAAATTTGGTTTAAAAACACTTCTGTCATACGGTGTCAGATTTAATGAAACCGATATTGATGAAGTGAATAAATATCTTATGAGAACCGATATGAAAGCAGAAATCGTATATGGCTATTCAAAACTTGGTTGGGACAAAATAGACAACAGTCTTGTATTCAGATACAACAATTTGATTGCTAAAGAACCGACAAACAAAAAGTACATATACAACGGTAATCTTTGTCTGAATCATAAAGGTTCTTTAGATGAATGGTGCAATATGATACAGAATGAAGTCTGCGGAAATATTCCTATGTCATATCTTCTTATGGCTTCTTTCGCTTCCCCACTTCTTTCAATCTTAAATTTTTCACACGATTTTGGCTCAATACTTTTCTGTCTTTGTAATAATTCAAGCAAAGGCAAAAGTACAACAGCAATGTTGTGTGCAAGTGTGTACTCATCTCCTGTATTGAATAAAGGTGTTGCAATCACATTTAACGGTACAGAAAATGCACTCCAAGAGTTTTTAAGCCAAATAAACGGTCTTAGTGTTGTGTTTGACGAACTCGGTTCTTCAACAATCACTAATCTTGAAAGACTTATGTACAACTTTTGTTTAGGCAGAAGTAAACTAAGACTGAATGGCGATGCTTCACTTCAGGAAGTCAAAGAATTTTCTTCAGTTATTTTCACTACATCAGAAATAAGCTTTGTAAGCGAAAAATCTATGGACGGCATAAAAACCCGTGTATTTCAGATTGAAGATACGCTTACAAAAAATGCAGAGAATTCCGACAACATCAAAAGTATTGCAATGGCAAACTATGGTGTTGCAGGAAATAAGTATCTGCAAATGCTTGTTGACAAAGGTCAGGAAGAAATTGAATCAGACTATCAAAAATACAAAAATATTCTTCTTGAAAAGAATAAAGATATTGATGATAAGTGGAAGTCAGAACACTCAAATATAATGAGTGAAAGCTCCTTGGCTTGTTTTGAGCAGAGAAAAAGATTGACAGACAGAATATTATCAAAACTTGCAATTGTTATTCAAGCAACAGCATATGCAAAGGAATTGTTTAATTTCAATATTGAAATATCTGATATGGTCGATTATTCCCTCAATCTTACAAACAAGATAGAGTCCACTCAGACACCTGAGGATGAACTGATGACAATAGTTCACGAAGATTTTGTCAAGAATATAAAAAAGTACAAGATGAATTATCCCTTTGCTTTAAAAGTATTTGACAAGAGAAAAGCAGAAGCGATTGACTATGACTTGCTCAATAGCGGTTATGTCGGACTGGTAAGACTTAGTGCAAGCGACAATCACTATGAAATATGCGTAGCTAAAAACTACTTTGAGCAAATGATGAAGAATAACGGAATAGTTGATTTCCGCAAAAGACTTAAAAATCTGAGAGCAACAGGTGTACTCATTGCAGAAAAAGACAGACTTGTCGCAAGAGAGAAAATCATAGAAATCATTGACCTGAAAGTATATATTTTCAGATTTCAGTTTAATGACAAGATGATGTCACTTCACAATGCTTATGAAGAAATGTACTTTGAAAAAATAGAAAACTCCGATAATAAAGACTTTCTGTCAGATGATGAAGTACAAAATATAGAAGAATGTCTTGGAGGTGAATGATTATGCCAACTTTTGATTTTATACCAAAGAAAAAATATGAATATATTGATGACGGTACCTACACAGGTATTCTTGACGATATATATTTCAGTCCCGATTGCCGTAACTGCTGGTTCACAATAAAGGTAGATTCAATAGAAAACGGCTATTTTAACTGTATGTTCTCTAATATGGATATAGTTTTAAATAACTTCTGTTGTGAGTATGTAGATGATAATAACTGTTTTTGCAGTGATAATGTACTCAGCAAAAAAATTGAATTTTCTGTAAGTCAAAGAAAATACGGCAACAAATCTTTTTCAAAAATAACAGCAATAAAAGTTATTTCCGATAAAGAATAATATTTTAAAAAATTAAATAAAAAATCCCTGCTTGCAGTATTATCTGCAAAAAATAATCATCAGATTTTATTAGATAAATGGTTATTAGTGGTTTGGCATAAGAGTTGTGTAATCTGGGATACACAAGCCAAGCATATAGAGTTTTACTCTATTTTAATCTCTTGATATACATAATATTAGGAGGTTTTAATATGAAAGAATCATTAGTGTGTTGCAGTATACCCCGCAATCTTCTGCTTAAACAGGATTACGACAAGAGTATAGATAAAGCTGAACATACAGACAACCGCATTTCTTCGGATTTCTATAATGTAATAATAGATGTCCTCATCGAAATGCTTAATATAGATTAAAATATAAACTTTGAAAATCATCTGTGCAGTTGCTTTTCAGTGACTGCACTTTATTAAATTATAAATACATATTATTAAAATGAAGAATTATTCTTATAGGAGTGGTATATATGGAAGAAACAATAAAAGCAGTCGGATATGCACGATTTTCTTCTTCAATGCAACGAGAAGAATCTATAACAGCTCAAAAAAGATATATGATGATGTATGCCAAAAGAAACAATATGGAAGTCATTGATTGGTATTGTGATGAAGCAAAATCAGCAAAAACAGTCAACAGACCTGCATTTCAGAAAATGATAAATGACGCAAAGAACAATCCTGAATTTAAGGCGGTATTGGTACATAAAACAGACAGATTTTCAAGAAATCTGAGTGATAGTATTCAATACAAAAAACTTCTTGAAGAATACGGTGTGCAAGTCATATTTGTCAATGAGCGTTTTGAAAATAATCCTGAAAGTCATTTGTTATATCACATAATGGGTTCGGTCAATCAGTTCTACAATGAAAATCTTGCAAGAGAAGTAATGAAGGGACTGAAAGAAAATGCCTATCAATGCAAATTTACTGGTGGCAGACCGCCATTAGGATATGATGTTGACAAAGACCTTAAACTTGTCATAAATGAAAAGGAAGCCGAAGCAGTTAGATTGATATTTGAAATGTCTGCCGAAGGATACGGCTATGGAGAAACAATAGACAAGCTTAATATTCTCGGATACAAAACTAAAAAAGGATTGCCTTTTGTCAAAAACAGTCTGTATGAAATACTGAGAAATGAAAAATACAAAGGTACATACATCTTCAACCGCAGTTGTTCAGCAAACAGTCTGAATAAAAGGAACAATCACAGAAGAAAGCCTGAAGAAGAAATAATTAGGATAGAAAACGGCTGTCCTGCAATTGTTTCATCAGGATTGTGGCACAGAGCAAATGCAGTCAAAAAAGCAACTAGAAGCAGTTATACAAATGCAAAAAATACATATCTGCTAACAGGTCTTATACATTGCGGAGAATGTGGCGGAAAATTTCACGGAAATGTTCGCTACAACAAAAATAACACAAATCTGGTATATAGATGTAGTTCCAAGAAAAATAAAAGAAAATGCGAATCAAAAGAAATAAGGTGCGAATATCTTGACAGCTTTGTTATTGATAAGTTTGTTGAATTCTTCTTTAATGATGATAATATAAAAGTAATAACAAAGCAACTCAATGAGCAATACAACAAATCCTGTATATCGGATTTGGAATATAACGAAGCAAAATCAACCTTAAAAATTCTTGAAAAGAGCAGAAACAATCTCGTTGAAGCAATAGCCAAAACAGGCATAAATGACATAATGTCAGACAAAATCAAAGAGTATGAAGAACAAATCAAAAAGACTGCCGAGTTCATTCAAAAGTATGAAAAGCAAAAAATTGACAGAGTAATAACAGAAGATGAAATCAGAGAACAAATCAATCATCTCAAAGATTACTTTTACAACCCTAAGAATTTAATAAGAACAAAGTATGTTCTTTCTCAATATATAGACAAAATTGACATCTCAAACGAAAATGTTCAGGTGCAATTCAAAGTATCAATGTCCCCATCAGATAATACTGATGGGGATTGTTTTTGTGTTCATACTGAGATGATAAAGAGGAAATATCTTTTTGATTATGTCTGCGAAAAGGTTGATTTTGAGCAATGGAACATAGAAAAACTAAACAAATCAGAATCGGAACATAGAAAAGGAGCATAGAAAAAGTGACTTATTTGGTGGACACTGACCGTATGCATACTCACACCGCTAAAAAATCCGATTGGAATGGGAGTTTTTGGGTATATGGTGGGTTGTTCTGTGTACGGTTATATGATTTATATTGAAGCATTTTTTACTACATAAATGATTATCGTTTTGTCTAAAACACCGCATAGATATGGGAATTATCATAAACAGAAAAAGTCACGACTGCATATGCAATCGTGACCGAGTTGGTGGAGATGAGGGGAATCGAACCTATAATATCACAGCTAAACACTAAATATATTAATATCCGTGTTGCATTTTGTGTTGCATTTCAGTTATTTTTTATAATTTGTATCATCATCCACAGAATCTTTAAGCCTATGAACAATGTTCACGAGAAACTTTGGAATCGGCGTACCGAGCTCAGACAAATTCTCAAGAATTGAAATAAGTTCGTTAATAATAAGCCACACGCACACGATAAGACCACAACAATATGTAACGCCAAAATCAAATCCTGCTGTTGCAAGGCCCGAACAAATTAAATAATCAACAACACCGCCAACTGCAACGAGCACAAGGTAGCTAACTTTCTTCAGTATTCCGAGTAAACCTACTTTGCTTTCAATCTGCCCGTTCTTATATGCCGATGTCATTCCTGTTGCGTAATCAATTACCATCACAGCTACAAGAACCAGCACCGGAATCAATAACACATTAAAATATGAGGCTAACGCTCCGAGGACCACTGAAATAGTTGCTTGAATTATATTATCTTTCATTTTATACCTCCAAAAATCAAGTCAAAGTAATCTGCACTCTGTCAATGGCTTTTCCGAACGAACCTGCGTATCCGTCCTGCTTGCTGTCCTTTTCGTCATCGTACTGCCAATCGTAATAGTTTTCGCTTAAACTTGATACTCTGTATGTAGCTTTGTAACAACTGCCATGCGCAGATTTTACATCCTTAGGTGTTGTGTAATAAACCTGCACAGCGTCAATCTCCACACCGAGAATGCCTGCATAGCCGTTTACATCATCTTCAAGGTTAAAACCTGTAACCCAGCTAAGCCAGTTACCGCCCTTCGTGTGCACACGATACTTAACTTTACCTTTTGATACTTTGATAGCAATACCGCTGATTGCCTCACCGGCAATACCTGCAAAGTCAGACAATCCTTTCACCGTTGGCAACCACTCGCCACCTGCAAAAACGCAATACTCAATAGTTGGCTTTACATCTGCGTTAGTTTTTTCTTGCTCAGATGTTTCGCTACTTGTATCCAGCTTATTCAAAAACTGTTCTCTCCATAGCTTGTCTTTAGCAGCTGAACCGCACCAAAATCCTGGGCAGATTTTGCCGTTTGCGTCATAATGACGAATCACCCTCTCTTTACTGATTTTGTACTTTCTCATAAGTCGCTGAGTAAGCAGAATTACATTCTCAAGCGTTTTTCCCTTGCACTCACTTGTTGAGCCTGCAATTTCAATTCCGATTGAACGGCAATTAATATCCCAGTCGCCTGCATGCCACGCAATGTTTTTATCTGCAACAGAACGCACAACCGTTGTATCGTCGACAAAATAATGTGCCGATGTTTCGACTACATTGTTCTTGAAGTAGTTACCGTTGTTCTCCGCTGTATCACCGTCATTGCCTGTATAGTGAATAACAAGTGTGTCAATATCAGATGATTTCCTGTTACTCTCGCTAAAGTTGCCTTTGTTGCACCAAATCTCCTTAAAATCGTATGACATACTATTTCCTCCCTTAGCTCTGATTAATCTTTACCCAACTGTCCCAAGTAGTTGCCGATGATGAATATCTAATCCACAACGCACTACTTGTTATGTATATTTGACTCCAGTTATACTCACCCGATGACAAGCATATCAACATACCTTTTGCCGTTTCAGGAATGTTAGCGGTTGAGGTAGTACATCTGTATACTCCTATTTCTCTTGTATTGCAGTCAGATATTCCACCAACTCCGTCTCTATTTCTTGTGCCTTGCGTGTTTGAAAAATTCTCAAATCCCAATGACGGTTGATTTGCAATATTAGGAGCGATAAAGCTGCTTGATATTGATATGTTTCGCCAATATGTTGGCAGCGTTTTATATCTGTTAAACAAATAGTCAGACAATATTTTTAAATTTACGGATGTCTGTGCTTTGATTTCAAGTCCTGTAATGTGAACAGTACACGAGCTGTAATATTTAGCCGGATTAGCCGGATCCTCTGCACTGTCAATAATGACGCAGTCGCTAACCTTAGCATATTTCTCAATCATAGCCGCTGCGTATATAATTCTCAAGCCGTTAATAGTCGCCCTTGAATAATCGCCAAGCCTTACAGCATACCTGCTTGAATCAGAACAGCACGAGCTCAATGTAGCGTTCACATTGTCCCTTAGCACAAAAGCAGTACAAGTTTCCGTAAGCTCTTCAAGCGAGTTCCAATAGTGACATGTAACTATATCATTTCCGCCCGGCTCAATTCCCACATCGGTGTTATATACAATAATATCTTTCCAGTAACTGTCTGTTGTCAGATTTCTGATTCCAACACTTCCAAGTATTGCCGATTCGTTAAACAGTAACAGTCCGCTTGCTACCGTTTCGATGTTGTAGCTTTTTACACCATCAGCTAAACTTCCTGCAAGAATACCTGCCACACTGAAATTTTTAATTTTAATATTTTTCAGCGAAAGATTGTGAGTACGATTATAATGTATTCCGTATTTGCCGTTATTGACATTGATTGTAATGTTCCGTATGTAACTGTTTCGTGATATATATCCGAGATTAGGGCTTTCAACATTAAGTTCAAAAGCCGCCTTATCATTACAATCGCTTTCGATAATTGCTTGTGTATCGCCGTCTATATACATATCTTTTGCCAAAATCGGCTTTGTAATCTTATATGTTCCTTTTGGAATATATACAGGAAGTCCTAAGTCAACAGCTCTTTGTATTGCGTTCGTGTCATCTGCAATACCGTTTCCTATTGCTCCAAACATTTGCGGAGTGTTGCACAACAGCTTTGCACTTATCTTCTCATTGAATATCGTCATCAGTCTTTCATATATGTCTGCGCCGATACTATCATTTACAATTATTCCCTTGTTTAAATTAATCGTCACAACATTAGTTGAAATAGTTACAGCCGTACCGTCATTATCAAACACTCCTGAAATGCCAAATTGTACTTTACTCTTATTCTTCAGTACAACCGAAGGAATTTTAATTGCAGCTGATAAATTATTGATTTCAACCACATCGCTATGAGTTTCGTCACTCAATCCGCAGAAGAAAGTAGCCGATACAACACTGCATTTTTCCCAGTCATCGCCGCCCCTAAAATTCAACTTGATTTCAGAATACTTATTCTCAGAACTAACCGGGTTAAATCCATCCGTTTTCTTTAAGGTGTTCTTATAAACAGAAAAGCAAATTGTATTCACATTATCACCTCTTATATAATTGTAAAAATTATATCCCCCTAAAACAACCCCACCGCAAGGGTGAAAATTCTCCCTTGCGGTGGTAATTAATTTACTTTATTTTGTTTTGATATTTTTTCAAAGCCGTTTTCGCATTCTCCCAACTTCCGTAAATTCTCGTCAATTGAGTAACAAGTTCTCTTGTGCGCTGCCTGTCATTGCCTGTAGATGCCTCTATATATTCGCCCCACAGTTTATCTGTTCTGCTTGTGCTTCTCATAGCACTCTTTATCTCCTGTTTTGTTTTTCCTCCCTTTTCTATAAGATAATTTTCAATCATACTATAGTTTTCAGTATCACCGTTAATCAGGGCGTCAAATAAATCAGAATAGCTGTACATAACAAGTTCATTTTCCTCACTTGTATCATCAAATACAGATGTACTTCCCGTTTCATCATCAGACTTTGATTCATTAATCTTATTGATTACAAATTCAGCACCGTTTTCGTTAAACCCGTTGTCAATAAGCTCCTGTTTTCGGTCCTCGTTATCTTCAATTTCAGAAACAAGTTTTGCCTCGCTTTTAATAAATCTATCAATAGCTTTTTGCACATCTTTACTGTCAAAACCACAGTCAATAACCTTTTGCCTGTACTTTTCATAATCTGCAAGATTACCGTTAGCCTTAGCCACACCCGCCTCTTCAATATCATCGTCAGCCGAAAGTGCAGTAACAATTTTGCTTTTTATGTAATCAGTAGCCTCACTTTCTGTTTTACCCTTATCCATAAGGATTTCTTTCCACATATTTTCGTAATGCTCCGCTCTTGTATCATTGCCGCTCTTTTTGTCTTCAACTATGTAATAGTGCAGGTAATCCGTATTCACATTACCCTTGTTATCTGTAATAATTCTTCCGTTTGTTAAATCTTTACTATAAGCCATAGCTGATGTTATAAGACGAGTAGCATTAGTCAAAGGTACACCCACACAATCAAAAAGCACTTTCACAAACTCCCAATAATTACCGCTTGTAATGTTTTGAATCATATCATTAATTGAATCAACGCTCATTACCTGCAAGCCGTAAAATGTCTTGTCCTTGTCAATTGCACTGCTTACCGCATCATACAGATAATCACCCATTGCAAAGCTGCCGAATATACCGTTTAATACTTCATTAATGTAGCTAAACCCAATATTTTTCGCAGATATATTACCCTCATCATCACATACATCATCCCAATGGTGATAAAGCAATAAGAAAGCAAGTGTCGAAAGAAAGCCATTAAGCAAATGTGAGCAAAAAGCACCGGAACAGCACGAAACAAATTTTAACACTGCGGCTTTTTTAGCAGCTTTGCTTTCTGCCGTACTGTTAATCTTATCATCAGCCATTCTTGCTTTCATCTCAAAGAATGAATCAAATATTGTATTACCGATTGCCATATTTTGAGAGCGGAAGGCATTAAGCGACAGTCGCCTTAAATTCTTGTTCCTCAAGTACTGTGGCTTTGATGTAACCATGTTGTTCGGCTGGGTTTCGTCAATACACTTCTCGAACTGCCTTGCAACCTCTCTGTAAAAAGCGTCAGTCCCCTTTTTAAGGTCAGTGGTCTGCTCAACATGCAGCTCTGCCGCATACAGTAAACTTGAAACCACTCTGTTATCCATTTTGCTGACAATATCAAGAAATCCCATACCTTTGCTTGTCAAACTCATTTCTTTGCTAAGTTCGCCGATTACAGTACCGTTGCCCTCTTTTCTGTACCATAAATACGATGTGTACTTGTCATATAAATCAACATCAACCTTGTTTCTAAATAAATTCATAGCCGCAAGCGACACATTCTTAGCGCCAAAGTATCTGTTAGCAAGAGGAAATGCAGAAACCTGCTTTATCATAGAGCCAAAGTTAAAGGCAATCTTCATACCCATATAGTTGCTTTGAATTGTATCAAGAAAAGTATTATCTATGGTGTCTGCTCTCTGCTGTAAATCTCCGATCAGCTTATCTATATAATGCTCAGCAGTCACGCCATATCTGTCCTTTATCGTGCTGTGCAGCGTCTGAGTTCCGTCAGAATAGTTATATACCTTTTTGAAATTTTCAATCGGTATCACCATACCGCAGTATTCGCTGACTTCCTTCACTTGTTTAACATATTTCCTAAGTGCGTCATCGATAACAATAGGTGTGGAAGACCATTCTCGCTTTTTGGTAAACCCTCTGCTCTTAAGCCTTGTATCATAAGATTCTGTTTCAAGCACCTTTTCGTATTTACCTGCGTCACCGTACACCTGCAACGGGTAATAATTCTTAACAGTCGCAATTTTCATTCCGTACTTAGCCATACTCACTTCGTTAATTTCTTGCTTAAGTGTTTGATTATACACCTCACTAATAGCCGAGGCAAGCTCCATAAGCACTTTATTCTTTTCTACATAACTCTCAATGTTTTGTAAATCGCTTGCTGTAAATCTTACCTTGTTAGGATGTTCTTTTGCAGTCCTTTTAAGTTTCATGTTATCCAACTCAAAGTTAGGCAATACAGTGAAATGTTTTGCTTTATTACCATAGCTTTCATCTGTACCACCCAAAAGATGAATATGTCCGCTTTTCTGCCTGTCGGTAAGATATATTGCAAGAAGTACGCCCTGCGTAATCGGCACACGTCTACCGGTTTCTACATCCCTAAAATCAAACTCTTTCACATCCTCATTCTGAATTTTTTTAACTTCATCAGAATATTTGATTGTTACCTCTTTAATTCTGCTTATTGCCTCGTGCTGTAATGCAATAGCGTGATTTTCTCCTTTATGCAAGTCGCTGAACATCTTATATATAATGCTGTCATCGTGATAATTACTAAGCATTCTGCCATAACGCACAGGGTCAAGATGAGTAGTTATATAACTTTTCCCAAGCTGCTTAAACGGTGCGGCAACTACATTTCTCATCTTAGAGTAATCTGTTATCGACTTATTGTTTTTTACCTCTTGCATAGCCTCATTTGCAAGTGCCATAAAGTTCTGTTTTCTGCCGTCAACAATAATCTGTACTGCGTCCCTAAGAGATTCGTCAAGCATTTTCATTGTATCATATATGGCACTTAATTCATGTGAAGTTAAAGTATATATGTTTTGACCTTCCAACATTTCAGCAAGATTTTTGAGTTGTTTATTTACCGGTTCTTTATAACTTATACTTTCAATATCAATAAAAGTATTTTGAGGTTTTTCTTTTTCTTTTTTCTCCAAATTTTTCTCCAAATCTGTAGAAGGAGTCGGTTCCGGTTTCATATTATTATATTCTTTGGCAAGTTCATCAACTCGCTCTCCGACTTCTTTAATTCTGTTCCATTCACCGAAGTATCCGGGTGTAGCATTCTTAGCGTCTTTAACGGTAAAACAACTAAGCACATCAATAATAGGTCCTTTTAAATTATCCGGTATATATTCATTATTTTTAGCCTTGCCGTCAAGCCTTTTCGTTAGTCTGTCACACATTCTTCCGAGTTTATGCAAATATTCAGTCTTATTTCTTCCCTCGTTATACTCCTCTCTTATTGTCTTATAGTGGCTTGCAATAATCGCCTTTTGTGCTTCAATAATTTTATTTCTGTATGCATTTTTGTTTTTTTCTACTCTAACCTTACTTTTTTCTTTATTAAGTCGAGAAAACAGTTCTCTTGAATGTTCAACTCGTTTGCGATGCTCCTCTTTTTTCTCTTGACTTAATTTAGCATTTCTCTTCCACAGTTTTATATTTCTTTCCTTTGCCTCCTTAAGCTCTTGCCTATATTGTTTATTTTTAGCTTCCGCAATTTCAGTAGCTATATTAATTGCCTCTTTCTGCGAAGTTTCAATTTCTTTAATCAACTTTTTGTCTGCTTTCGTATCAGCCTTAAGTTTTTCTGTCTTTGCATTTATAATCTTAGAGGCACATTCAAAAGCCATTTGAATCGCAGCCGTTTCCGGAGTTTCATAAAATGAATTTTCGCCCTCAAAATACGGGTTCTTATATTTAGGCTTTAACACATTATTTACAAGGTCCTCAAGCCATAAGTATCCCATATCACCGTCAGCGTTTTCATTAAGTAAGTAAGGATAATTTTCTTCAATATGCGTAATTACATCTTCAATATAATACCCTTTTCCGCTTTCCTTGTTTTTAACTGCAACATATGTTTTGCCAAACATCTTTTTGCGGTAGTTTGCTACCGAACCGTAATCCTCTTCAATCTGCTGTATATCTCGTGGTCTTATAAACAAAGTCTTGTCATGAATTAAGTCAAGTACAAACTCTCGTTCTTCACGCATAAGAGTTGTGTCATACTCACCGCTAAGCAAAATACCGCCCTTGCAGTCATTTACAAATTCTTCAAATAAATCTGTAAAATTCGCATCTTTCTTTCCTATGCTGTCAACAAAATTCTTAAGTTGACTTGCAAGCTCTTTCTTGTAATTAGGGTTATACTTGCCTTTTATACCGTATGTCTGCATTATACTTCCGGCAATTCTTAGGTATTCTTTCTCATCAAGTTTTACATTCTTTCCCTGTGCAAGTCCGCTCTTAGCAGTTTGTGCCGCACTTTTATATATTTTCGCTACTGCTATTACAGGATTTTTTTCAACTGCCTTTTCGTAGTCAATTCCCTGCGGTGTGCTTTCATCATCAAGCCAATCATTAATGGTATCGTCCACTGCATATCTTATGTCTGAATTTTTGCCGTCAAAAGTTCCTATATTATCTGTTGCAGATTTCACCTGTGTATTACTGAATGCAATGTATGTTTTTGTGCTCCTGCCAAAGCTGCCGACATCATTGTTTACAATCACGCCGTCATAATTACTGTTCCTGAAATAGTCATCAATAAGCGACTTTGCCTTTTTACTTGCTTCATTAACCTTGTTGTGCCACTCTTCAAGTAAATCATCAAGTGCGTCCCTTGATACCGCCTTCTGATATTCCTCCTCAGAGATTTCTCCATTCTTCCTTGCAACCCATAGCTTCTGATATTCTTGATTTTCCCTCTTCATTTCGTCCTGAAATTTTTGCTTGTATTCGCTGTCAATCCTCTTTACCTCATTTTTAGCGTCACTGTAACCGTCAATATTCTTAATGTAGAAGTCAACAAGCTCTTTCCTGCTGTTCGCAATAAGCGGATTCCGAATATTTGCATACAAAGCCATTTGCTTGTTTCCGCTAACCCCAATATTATCGCTTGTCGGCTTCATAAATATTCCTGTCGGCATTTCGCTGTCAAACTCACCAGCACCGGTATGCTTAGTATCAAATACTGTAAAATCATTTCCCGTCTGGTGATACACTACAAGAGGTTCACCGTTACCGTCCACAACCTTACTTGCAGATTTCGGACTATTCTGCCAATCACCAAACCACCTTACAAATTGCTTGCTTTGGGTAATTTTATTAATTTTTTTATTGACATTGCTGTCAATTTTGCGTATAATAATATTGGAACTCAAGTTATTAAGTACACTGGGTAATTGGTACCCTTTCTGCTTAATTATACTTTGAGTTCTTTTTTTGTCTAAATAATAAAAACCAACTTGATTATTATTTTCTAAAGCTATTGCTTCTTTTATTAAATCATGAATATTGTTTTTATTAAAGTATGTTGCTACAAGATTGACATCAATTATTTTTTTGTTATATCTACTTTCAAAATCTACCACGATAGGCGCAATTACCTGCTTATTATTTACGGATAAATCAACCAATGCAATAACTTTATGAGTACTGTCCCTGCTCTCTTTATTAGTAAAATCAGGGTGAGCAATTACCATAAGCGGATCAGAAATTTTATTATAAATTTGCTTAACCGTATTGAAACCTAAATCATGATAATTAGTGTTTTGCTTATATCTCCCCTCATTTTTCGCCCTCGCTTCTGATACTGCAACAGAATATATATGATTTTTCGTCATCGCAACAGGCAACGAATTAAATCCAATATCCTGTAACACCTTTGGGGTTCTGCCCATAATAACAACATCATTTGAATTGTATGTGTTATTCTCTATTTGGTCAACTTTCTCCTCAAAATCATTTTGCATTATATTTTCATCCGCCGAATACCCTGCATCACCGCTATTAGCAAATACAACATCTTTCCTGTCAATGTCCGGACGGATGCTTTTTCTTTGCTCTGCATTGTAATCTCTTCTGGCAGAAACATCTCTTGCTTCTCTTTCTCCGGCAGTGTTATAATACATTGCCATTGCTTCTTCATCGCTGTATCCGAGATTTTTCCAGTATTCCAAATTACTTCCGTTCGCAAAATTTTCTATTCCCTGTATTGCGTGCTGAATTTCATGAATAATTGCTTCTTTCTGCTCATCAATCGTATGCATCGGATTTAACATTATCACATTACCGTTTGAACTGTATACACCTCGATTAACCGAAGAAATCTCGTAATAAACATCTACATTCTTTAGTTGCGGATACGCTTCAAAAAGTTTGGGATGATTTATTACATCACTCAATTTTACTCCTTTTCTGTACTCAATCATTTTTTCGTCAAGATTGTAGTATTCATTTTCCTCTGCTTTTGTTGCTGTATTATTTACAATCTTTTCTTCAAGCTCTGCACTTTTAACTTTCATTTTCGCAAGTTCAATTGCGGCAGCTCTGTTCTTTTCGATATCTGTTTTAAACTTTAATTCGCTGTTATCTATCTCAAATCGCCACTTGCCGTCATATCCCTTAAACCAACCCGTTTCCTTACGGATTTTCTCGGAATCTGTACCGTCCTTTTCAAGCTCCATAGCTTTCTCAAGTGCACTCTTGTCCGCAGTTTCTGCTTTCAATCCTCCCATGCTGTATTTGATATCATTGCCACTTTCGTCATTTTTCGTATTGACATTTTTAGAATTTTGAGATATACTGTTATTAAAGAATCCATATGTGGAACTACTGAGTAACGGCAATTGGAGCCTATTGACTTTCAGCCACATATGGGTTCTTTTTTTATTTGGTTCAACATACAAAATTTTACTTTTGTTAATAAAGTTTTGCAGATTTTTTTCTTTACCATAAGCACTTGCTACCTTGATAACATTTAAACTTTTTCCGCCTCTATCAGTTGGATTTAATTCAAGTGCAACAAGGACAGGATTGTTTTTGCTGTCATATACATCACCAAATAAAACAAGTCTGCCATTAACAGTATTTGACTCCATTACAATAATCGGATTTTCAAGTATATTAGGCACCTGCTTTATTATACTGTCAGTCATTTCAGGATGCTTATTCTTTATCTTGATTATTTTAGAACTGTCCCAAGTAATCTTTTTATTATCTACCCCCAATTTTCTTAATACACTTGAAGTAGAACCAACACTGAAACTAATTTTATCCGACTTCTTATCCCAATTATCGTATTCCTTTGCAAAGCCTTTATCAATACTATACTTAACACTCTCAACACCCTTACCGGTGTTATTTTTTTGCTCATTTGTAATTACTTCTTCACTTTTTGCCTTAATGTTATCCGCTGCATTGCTAAACATTTCTGCAAGTTTGTCAAGCGCCTTTACATCATTTACAAATGCTTGAGCTGCTTCGTTTGTTGTATGAGTAATGATAAACTCTTTAATTTTGCTCGCAAGATTTTTTATTGCATTTGCAAGTTTTTGAAGAACCCCCTCATCTGCTTTTGCAACCTGCAAAGCCTTATGCATTGCACTTTCATCACCTGCAATAGCCATAATGGAGTTGCAGACAATTTCTTCTATGCAATCCTCGTTTGTGGTCAATCTGTCACCGTAATTAATCTTAACATTATCAGCCATTTTCATTACATCGTGACCGCTCGCATACAGATAGTCCACAACAAAGTTTCTTATAAGCCTGTAATCTTTCGGACTTTCCCTGCGAAACGAATGCATGCTTTCGTGCATTGCAACAGGTAAAATATAATTGCCGTTAAGGCTTGCTCTTATGTATATTTTACCGTTCCTAAAATCAATTCTTCCGTTTTCGTCCATATCGGCAGTGAGTATAATCTCCTTGCCTGTCATTTCACTTAATTTTTCAAGTGCAAGTCTTGTACCCTCATCAAGGTTTACCGTTTCCTCGGCACTCTTCTCAACATACACATTAGCCTTTACATTTGAACTTCTGTCTATTCTCGCAAGTTTTTCTTCATTGTTGAAGAATAAATCAGAATCTTTATTGCCCGCCTCAACCGCAAGCATTGCTCTCTGCGGACCGATTGCGTCAATATATTTCCCGTAATATTTCATTGCGGCTACTCTGTTATAACGGGCTCCCATTTTTCCCGCTTCGTATAACTGTGTAAATGTATCTATATAATTATTAATATCGCTTTCTTTGCCTTTAAAATTAACATAATCGCCGTATTCCTGCACAAGCGTGCCCGCACCGTTTGTATCAAAGTTTTTCGCAGCATTCATAAGACTTTGATATTCCGGAAGATTAAAAGTCAAACTGTCTGCATTATATACCCTGCCGTCATCAGCAATAACACGCACCTTATTATCCGCTTCTCCGTAATATCTCGCACTGCTTTCAAATCCTACAATAACAACACTCTTGCCTTTATTGTCTGTTGCCGTAATGCCGTTTTTATGACTGTTGCCAAAGTTATATTTTATATGTTCTGTAATCTCTTCCTTGCTTACAGTGTTGATATTCCCTTCATTTGCGGTAACTCCGTCATTTTTTACATCAGTGTTTTCACTAATCGTATTTTTTAAACTTTCAGCACCGATAAGCTTCATAAGGTTTCCCACATCTACACTGTCAACCTTGTAATTCTCATTTTTGCTCATCTTCTTCTCAATCGACTTAGCAATATTCTCAGCCTTTTCACTACCGCTGTTTTTTGCTTGTTCCAAAAGCAGATTAATGTCAAAGTTCTCATCTGACATAACCTCTTTGCCAATCTCTTCCGCACTCTTTTTCATATCAATATTGGTGTTTATTTTGCCTTTGGCATAACTAATGCCGCTTACCGTACCGCCGAGTACACCGCCACTTACCGCACCGCCTGCTGCATCAAGTAACACCTGTTTTACAAAACTTCCTGCACATTTTGCTGTTGCTTCATCTTTTGTATAACCCTCATCAATGTACCCTTGGTATTCAAGTGCTATAGATGACATATTACCATTAATAATACAATCTGTCATAGTATTGGCAATAGTGGTTAATCCCTCTTCGGTAAGTTCGGTAAACATCTGCTTTCCTGCATTTTTGAAAATACTTTTTACACTGTCCGGTGTTACACTCGCAAAATATTTTGTTTTTTCAATGCTGAATTTCTCAAAGAATGCCTCTGCAATGCCTGCCCATATACCTGTACTAAGCGCTTTGGATGCACTGCCTGTATTATCATACGATTCTTTTGCCGCTGCTGTTCCTGCCTCTGACGAAAGCAAAACCATTTGCAGACCTGTACCGACACCGGGTACAAGATTGAGCGGTAAGGTTGCAGCAAAGTCAGCAAGGCTCATACCTGTTTGATATAAAAATGACGCTACCTTGCCGGCAGTTTCATTCCCGATATCCGCACCTATTTCGTCAGATACCGTGCTTCTTACAGTATTAACCCTTGCCGCTGCTGTATCGTTTGTATCAATCCACTGATACTCTCCTGTAACATCCTCCGCTATACCCGCACCAAAATACTTAAAAGCGTCACCTACAGAGCCAACGACATTATCAAGTACACTCCACGCACTCGCACCTACAGGATTGTTCATTGCGTCCTGTTGAATTTTCTGCAAGTTTTCAATAGATGCCTGCTCCTGCATAGCTCTGTCATAATAAGTGTATAATGCTTTCGGATCATATCCCTCGTTTGCAAGATTGTTAAAATTCTCAACAATTCTTTGTTCCTGCTCAGGAGTGTATTTATTTCCGCTTTTTAAATCAATTCTCACAGCCTCACCATTATCAGACTTTCTCTGTTCAGAATTTTTCTGATAAGCATAATACTGCTGTACAATACTCCTTACCCTTGCGTCACTTTCAAGAATATCCTTAGTCTTTTCTTCATACTCTTTTTTTCTTAATTTACTTTCGTATTTGCTTATTTCATTTAGTTTAGAAATAATACCGTCATCAATTTTTCTATCGCTTTTTGATGCAGTAGTGCCATTACTCTCGTTTTCCTTATATATATGATATAAATAAGCATGTTCAGCTTTTGCTTTTTCGATCTCTTTCTTGTAATCCTCACTTGTTGCAAACTCATCCGCCTGACTTTCAAGCCATTGTCTTTCTTCTTCACTTACATAAGGGGCGTGCTTCATATACCCCTCGTATGTCTTGGGAGTGTCTTTATATTTTTCCTCGTAATACTTTTCTTTTCCTTTGCTTTCGGCAATTCTTTCGGAATCTTGAGCTTCATTCATTCGTTTTTCAATTTTATCGGCACTGTTTTGTAGGTCTGATTGTTTTTGTTGAGCATATTTGCTTGCACTTACATATTGGTAATATACAGACTCATTTTTTACTTTTTCACCCAAAATTTTATAATAATTATAATCCGCCTTTGCTTTTGCGGCCTCTCTCTTGTAATCATCCGCTGTCGCATACTGTGCAGCTTGTTCTTCAAGCCAACGCTTTTCATCATCACCTACATATGCAGCATGATTCATATACCCCTCATAAGTTTTTGGAGTATCCTTATACTTCTGTGTATAATATTCGTTTCGTTCCGACTGCTTGTTTATGCTTTTAATTTGATTTTCAACAATATTGTTACGAACAGTAAACAGTTTCTCTGCACCGGGTAAATATGCAGGTGCATTCTTTTCAAGAGTGTAATGTTTTACTCCGTTGGAATCTTTCGTTCCATTTGGCACAATACTTAAATTACTGTCTTCGTTCTGTACATGATTAAGATTTGTACTGAAAAAATTATTTCTCTGCTTCGCAGGACTTTGATATTTACCTGTCACTATATCTCTAAGCTTTTGATTAAGTCTTTCACTCTCTGTCTTATCAATATTACTAATCATTTTTTCCTCCTATATGTTAATTCCCAATTTGGCAGCAATATACGCTACATCATCTTTAGATATATGGCCCTTATCAAAACCAATCTCAAGCTGTTTCTTTGTAAATGCCTCGTTTGCATACGATACATTTCCGTTTTTATCTTCTTTCTTCAAATAAGCATTAATAAAACTTTCTGCAATACCGTTATTGTACTTTTCATCATCTGATGTAACACCGATTTTATTGTACAAATAATCTCTTTCGTCGCTGTTAATTCTTCCTGCCTCAAGTGCTCCGTCAATGTACGCCTTTGAGTATGTCACATAGTTGTTAATGCCTTTCTCGTCGTATTTGTCACCGTCTTCCTTAAAGTCATTCTCCGTAACACCCATAGCTGCAAATACAGCCTCCGCATTTCTTGTTTTGCCTTTATCTTTGCTTTCCTCCTGCATGTCTTTTACCATTTCAACCCAGTTGTTGTATGCGTCCTCGGATTTTGCATATTCTATTTTCCTGTTATTTTCAGCTTCCGCCTGTGCAATCTGGGCCTTACTGTCAGCACTTTGTGTGTTGTAAATGTATCTGCTGTTTTCAGCGTTTCTCTCGTCCTCAATTCTGTTCTGTTCAGCATTCAGCTTAGTTTCATATATATTGTTGTTAAGCTCGTTAAGCTGTAAGTCGCTCTGTCTGTCTGCAACATATCTGTTATATAAAGTATTAAGCTGATTTTTGTAGTCTTGTGTCAAATCTCTGTTTCTGCTGTAATTCGTGCTGTCAAGCTGAGAATATATATTGCCTGCATTAGCAAGCCTGTTCTGTTCAGCGTTGTAGTCAAGCTGCGCCATCTGCTTGTAAGTCGGCGCTGCGTCGCTCACATTCTCCATCTGCTTATTGGCAACCTCACCCGCCACTATATCCGCATAGCTCGGTTCATACCCGTTCGCAAGCTGTGCGGCTGTTTGTCTGCTTAACTGTGCGCCCGTCTGCGTGTTGTCTTTGTACTGTTCAACATATTTTTGGTAGTCCTTGTCATTGCTCGTATTATAGTCAAATCCTCTGTTGCTAAGCCAGCTGTTAATAGCTGTATCAATCTTATCACCGTAAGAACCACTGTATGTTCCGCTTTCCGTCGCCGCCTTTGCTGCATTGTCCTCAGCCACATCCAAATACTTCAAATCTTTTCCCATATGTTATTCTCCCAATCATTCTGCAATTTACTGTTCAAATAATTATAATAAGCGTCATTCTGCCTTTTTGAACTGTCAATACTCGCCTGCGTATCAGCAGAAACATTATTGTGCTCATACTGCTGCTCTGCAAGGTTTCGTATATTACTCAAATTGCTTGCCGCTGCCGACATCTGAGCCTGCCACCTCGCAAGCTCATTTTGGAAGTTACTCATATCAAGGCCCTTGCTTGTGCTGTACTTATTTTCGTAATAGGTCATAAAATCGTAGTCATCCTGCACCTTATCCCTGTATCTTTGATACTGTGCATTATCAAAGCCTTGCAATGTACTTATCTTATTAAGCGTATTCTCCTGCTGACTGCTCCAATTTTGATATGCACTGTTCTTAAGACTTGGTATTTTGTTTTGCAGCTCGTCCATAAAATTGTTGTATTCTTTCTGCCCTGCCGCCTGAGCATATGAGTTTGTGTAGCCGCCTGTGTTTGCAGAGTACGAACCTTGCACATTCTCCTGCTGTACTTTTCCCTCACGCTTGTATTTATCGTTATATTGCTGATACTCAGAGCTGTCATCTGCGTTAAACTTAAACTCATTGTTCATATACTTATCTGCAAGGTCACTTAAAGTATCGCTGTAACTGCTCTTATATCCGCCGTCTATTCTGTTTTTGTACGAATTAGCATAATTATCTGCTTGCGCTCTTGCCTGCTTTGTAGGCGTGCTTTCCGCAAATGTGGGCGCATTGTTTGCAACATTATTGTATGCTCTTGTAGCGTCATTCACGCTGTTTACGTCATAAATGTTATATGCCACTCTCATCGTCCCCTTTCGTGCTTATATTCTTCAAAAAGTCCTCGCTCATATTATCCGTATCAAGACTGTAAAGCACTCCCGTAAGCGCCTCGTAAAGGTCTGCAATGTAATTTCTCAGCACACCCGGATCATTGCTCGCAGGCGGAGGGTCAATTCTAAGCACTGCCATTATCTCACCGCACTTCCTTTCTGATATGTAATGTTAATGCCGTATATCTCACAATACCCCACACCTTCGATTTTAAGTCTTAAAAATTCAGCTCTCCTAAGCGGCACAGGTATCACCCTCGGCTTTTTCTCATCGTAATATATCTTATACAGCTCGCTCCATTCGCCGCTTTCGCTAAACCTCGCAAGCACTCTTACCTTCGTGTCCTTTTCAGGCTTAATCCCTATTGCAACCTTGCTTATAAACTTTGTGTCAAAGTCGCTGTCATACATATCTCCGGTTTCGCAGAACCACTCAAAACTGTTTTCAATTTCAAGTTTCTGCTTAGTCAAATATGTCTGCAACAGTGTTACATCTCTTGCGTCAATACTGTTGTCATCGTTAACATCAGCTGTTTCAATCTGACTTTGCTTTAGTTCTTTCTCAGCTGCTATATAATCTTTAAGTAACTGCAAATCATCAGCAGTTACCACACCGTCATCATCAATATCGCCGTATATTCTGCCTGTGCCGTCTTCAAACTCTTTTCCGCACTTTTTTGTATCGTAATACATAATGTTATCAAGCAAGCTATTTTCGCTCTCAACACACACAATATAGTTATTCTCATCATTCACATAGTACATCGTATCATTATATGTCGCTGTACTAAGCATTCTCGTATCGTCTTCCTTGTGCCATAAACCTTTCTGCACATCAAAGCAAAACATCTCGTTTCCGCCTTTAATGTTTTCAAGACTTACATAATATTTGTTCTTGTGCTTTCCTGCCACAGCGTTTCTGTACTTTTCGTTTCCAAACGCACTTTCCGAAATCAACACAGCCGTACCGCCTGAGTATTGCGCAATTCCGTTTTTCGCTTTATACAGCAGATAATCTCCCATATTCACTACGCTTTGCCTGCTGCCTTTCTCAACTCCGCTAACCCTGTATGTTGTAAGAGTAAAATTAGATGGCTTTGTGCCATATATTTTCAGTGCGTAATTCTCCTTAAAGAAAATAACAGAACTGTTCATCTTTGCAATTCCTGTAAATTCACCCTCAACCCCCACAGTCATCGCAAAGCTGTCCGTTGCTATGCCGTCACTGTACGCATACCAGTTTTCACAGTCACCGAGCTTGCAGGCATATATCTCATTACTCTTACTTGAACATCCCCACAGTCTGTTGTCAATTTCCATTATCATGCCGGTTTCCAAATCAGGCATAATTCTCTCAACATTAATTATTCCGCAGTATGGTACACTTGAATCTATGTTTGCTTTAATTACAATGTAATCAGGAGCAACATCATATAACTTAAAAAATTTGTTATTAAGTGTTTCAACATAACTGTTATCTTTATCCCATTCGGTTTCTCCGACATTGTGTTCAATGCCTGAAATCTTCACAAAATCCCCGGTTTTTAATCCTTTTCCAATTCCCTCGGCACTAAGTTTCAGGTAATAACTTTCAAGTACGGTAAAATATTTTAATTTTCCTCCGTAATAATCTTTATTCTCTTCTTCACCGGTACACATCCACAACACACTCGGAGTACTATTACATTCCTCAATCGTATCGCCTACTTCAATTTTGCTTATAAACTCTGCATAGTTTGCTCCGCCTTCCTTTCCTTTTTGCTCACTGCTGTCCGCAAAATTAATGTAAGCCGCAATCGACATCACCTTTTTTCTTGGCTTAACGCTTGTGTTAAGCGCAATTTTGTCAATCGAACAATAAAAGCCGTAATACTCGCTGTCCTGCGCAGCCTTGCATTGTATTCCATTATTATGCACTTCAATATCCGTTACAGCGCCGCTGCTAAGGTTTACATACATTTTATCAGGAAAAATCAATACATTGTTGCCGTATTGGACAAGTTGATGTTCTATTTTTGTATCATACTCATTAATCTCAATAAGTGTGCCGTTGTTGCACAAATAGCCTCTGCTGTCAAGGTAAATAAGTCCGTCATTAGTGCATATCACATTACTTACAATCCTTGCACTTTCTATCGCAGTAACTCTTGCCCTGTTCTTTCTCGGCGAAAGAAGCGGAAAATTGTCACTGCTCATATTCTTCATATCCTTAAATTCCGTATACAAAGTAGTGCTTGATGTAGACACTCTCGAAAATCCTGTATTGCTTGTCCTGTTTAAGCCTTTAAATACAGTTATCTCACTTGTCGCTCTCCTTACATTGTTAAGCTCCGGCAACATTCCTTTCACCCCTTACATATAATATCTGTTATACCTTGTCTGCCTGTGCGTTCTGTACCAATAGCTTGTAAAGTCATTTAGCAGGTCTTTATACACTATACTGTCATTCACATATCTTTCGCTGTCCTCATACTCAAGGTCAATCATACTTGCACAAAACGCCTCGTATATTCCGTCATAAGGTGCAGGCACAAGCAGTTCTTTTCCTCTGTCCGTCTGCAAATCATACTTTCCGTACTCTCTTGCAATCTCATTGCCGCCCTCTCTGTTTGCTGCAACATTCAAAACAATGTACATCTCAACCTTATTTATATCTGCAATAATCTGCTCATCACTCACCGCATAATCTCTCTTGAGCCTTTTCACATTGTCAATTACCTGTTCAATAGTCATCAATATCACCCCATACGCAAAACGGACGATAGCCACCGCCACCGTCCGTTTCAGATTATTAGAGATTTCCAAATGGAACTTGTTGTTAAATTCTTTCCTCGGCAATAGCGTCCTCTGCTTCCTTTGCTCTCTTGCTCTGAATGCCGAGTGCAATCGCCTGCTGGTCTTTAGCGTTGTCAATAATCTCCTTTGCCTTTTTCGGAATAGTCACCGTCTGACCCTTTGGAATAATCGACTGCACGCCGTTAATATTAAGCTCAAGGTTCTTGTTGCTCTTTAGTGAGCCCATGTCAATGTGCGCCTCCACAAGCTCCTCTGCCTCTTCATTTGCCTTTTTCACAAGCTGTAAAAGTCTTTTTTCCTCGGTTTTTTCCCTGTCATCGGCTTCAAGTTTTTCAGCGTCCCTCTGTGTCTGCTTAGTAAGCAGAGCAATCGTTGCTTTCATTTCCTCCTGCTGAGCAAGAATACTGTCAAGCTGTGACTTGTCAATCTCAATCTTCTCACCCTCGGCAGTAACCTTTTCCGCTGCTTTAGTTGCCATCACTCTCACTCCTTACGCTGTAATTTTTGTTGTGCTGAGCTTGCTCGCACTCTCAATTCTCACCATGCAGGTCTGTGCAATAATGCCAATGCCATGTGTGCACTTCCAACCCTGCGTAGCTCGCTGGTCGAGCGGGTCAGTAGCACCACCTGAGCCGAGCGGTTTAATAATTGTTTTCATACCCTCGCCCTCAATCTCAAGCACCTCGTACGCCTCTTTACCGAGCAAGAGTGTGCTGTAAACATCAATGCCCTCAGCACCTGCTTTCTTGAACACACAAGCCATATTCGACTTCACAAAACGAATGTTGCCAATCATACCGATTTCGCCTTTAAAAATTCTCTCAGTTGCCGAGTATTTTGTAACCTCGATAAAGTCTTTAGAACGCATAAGGTCATACTTTACATTCGGGTGAATAATCGCTACAAAACTGTCGCCAATCGGCTCGGCATTCTGCATTTCAAGGTAGTTTAATCCTCTGTAAAGCACATCAACCGTAAGGGTAGACAGCTTAGTAACACCCTTTCGTGTGGTTACCTCGGTTTCTGTACCGTCACTTGCAACCGCAGGTGCATAAATAACCGATGTACCTGTGTTAAGTGCCGCTGCGTCAATCTCCTCGAGTGTTCTGCCGCTCTGACTTGCAAGCTCTTCTGCGTCATGCACAAGAATATCATCACGACTTGCAAACTGTGCAAAATCGGTCACAGGAGTGTACGCACCGTACTGGTTTACCGGAATTTCAATGTAATAGAAATTCATCTGATTACCCGGAGGTGTAACACCCTCGGTAAGCGGTGTAGTTGCAGTCGGGTACGGTGTAAGACCTCTGATGTTTACAATACCGCCGTTATGTTTTGGGAATGTTTCCCTCTTGCCAAACTGAGCGTGCACCAGCTTTTCCTGATGGTTTTTCAGAAACACTCTGTTGTAAAACACCGCCTTTTCGGGTGTAAAATCATTGCCACTTGTTTCCTCAGTGTTACCGTATGCGTTCACCACATAGCCGTTTGAGCGGTTCACACCACCTGCGTCTACCGTAACATCAAAGAGATTTAATTTAATTTCAATAAACTTTTTCATATCCGTTCCTTTCCCGAAACGGCGTCTTATCTCGGAATATGTGCCGTTCCGTTCTTAATGTTCTCTACGAGCGTATCAAATTCACTGTCGCTCATATCTTTTACACTCTTCGCCACAGCTCTTGAACTTCTCTGATTAACATTCTCGCTTATTCTGTTAGCATTAGCCTGCATATGCTTTGTTGCGGCATTCATCGCAGCTTTAGCTGTTCTGTTCACCATTTGCTGCCTCAGTTCATCAGCGTGCGCCATCTCATATGCGAATGTTGTGTCAAACACTTCATCATTTTTGCCTGTGGACTTATTTTTCTCCGTATTTCTCTTAGCAATAAAATCAAGCGCAGCCGTAAATGCAGGATTATTCATCTCTTCCTGCAAATTAAAATCATGGTAAGTTTCTCTTGTTTTCAGCGCCATGTTTTGCAGTCTTGTATCAAGCTCTGCCATCGCCTTTTCCTGTCTTAATCTGTTAAGCTCTTCCTTGGTTTCATTTACTTCTTTGTCACTGAAATACTTATCCTGCAGTTCTTCGGCAGTCATACCGCTGCCAAGTGCTTTTTCGCTAAAGTAGCTCGAATCACCCTTTACAGCCTCAAGTAAAGCATTAGTATCGTTGCTGTCAATATTATATTTGTTCGCAATAATACTCAAAATCTCATTGTCGGTACTTACTTGATTTTTAAGCGTGTCAATCTGATTTTTCGCTTTAGAAAATCTCTCAGAAAATGAAGTGTTCATCTTCTTGCCAAACTGGTCTTTGTACTTGCCTTTAATCAGACTTTCAAATTCCTCGTCAAGATTTTCCGCCTGCTGTCTTTCTGTACTTTCAGCCGCAGGTTCTTCCCCTTCCTTGTAGCCGTAAGCATTCTGATAGCTCTCAAGCAAATCATCACTAAGCCCGAGCCTCTGCGCTTTAGCTTTGGTTTCCTGCTTTATTTCAGTTTCCTGTGTGCCTGTGGTAGCACCGCTGCCATTACCTGCCCCTTCTCCGTTTCCGTCTGCTGTTCCTGCACCTTCACCGTCAAAAAGGTTAATAATGACCTTCGTATATTTTTCCATAAGTTTCTCCATTCTCTCGTCTTTCCGAGGTGTCCTACCGTCTTTCCGGCGTGCCGGGCGATAAGCTCCACTCACTCTCACCATTATATTTTTATTATAATATTTCGCTGTTTTTAAAAACAACCCCACCGTTTTTAATTTCAATCTCGTCACGATAGTTTTCCTCAAACATCTCAAGGCCTGTCATAATCGCCTCAATCTTCTGTCTTAACTTAAGCTCAAATACCATTCTTTCGCATACGCATTTAATTTTCACATCGCCGTACTCGTATACAATCTCAAGCTCTTCAAGTCTTGCCTCTGTTTCTTTAACAATCTGCACAAGCGTGCTCACAAGTGCACTTACACTCACGCACACATCGTGCGTACAGTGACCCTTGCATTCAAATTCAAAAACTGCTGTGCTCGGCTGCTCAAAATCAAACTCTATCTGCGTCTTTATCTCTGTCATACCGCTGCACCTCCATTCATAACCGCATTATTCCGAGCCTGCATAGGATTTTGATTTACTGCCTCTTTGTTTGCAAGCATTTCACTCATCATCTGATTTTTGTTGTATAGCTCCTGAACCGTCTGCTCAAGCGTCTGATTTTTCTTTATCATTTCCTCTACTTTTGTCTTCCCCTCAAAGCTCATACCCTCAAGGGCAATCAACGCAGAATCTGCATTCTGCGGATTAAAAAATCCGAGCTTGTAAAGGTTCATCATCATTTCATTGCTTGCAGCCGTTGCAAACGGGCTCGCTTTCTGCGCTTTTACTTTAATGTCAAAAATCGGCATACGGTCAAATATCTGTCCGCTTTCATCTGTCTGCTGTTTCATAAGCTGCGAGTTGTCAAAATCAATGTACTCTGTCTTGTTGTCCTCTCCCGTAATGCTGTAAAATCTCGGTAGAGTGTAAAACTGCCTCATCAGCTCAATAATGCAGCTGCAAATTTCTGTAAATATATGATAACCACTCTTATTAATATCTCTGCTTATCTTTCCGCCTGCCTCTTGCAGTGCAGCAATAGCAGAACCGGATGTAACTCCTGCCGCACCTGCGCCGTTGCTTGCGTCATTTGTACCCGTAGTTTCCTTGATTTCGTTAATAAGCGCATTATACATATTGAGCGCACCTGCCGCAATGTCCTTAGTTTCAAACGGCTTTGTTGCGTTCTCAACACTCTGTGCCTCAATAAAATCCTTGCTCAAATCGTTAAGGTCAGCAATATTAAGTCCTGCATTTGAATTAATAATGCTCCTCGTCTGAGAATTTACCTTTATGTTCTTTAGAATATCCCTTTTAAGCTCGTCAAGATTGCTCTGACAGCTCCTGCAAATGTCAACAAATGAAAATCCCGCCGGAGTATCCCTCAGCTTAAACAAAGGATCAAGGAAAAACGGATAAAGCCCATGGTTATACAGTCCATTCGGGTACTTTTCAGGCTCGTTCTCCGTAGCCTCAAGTACCTTTTCCCCGCAAAACTTCACAAAGTGCAGTACGCCGTTTTTCTTGTAGTACCAGTCAATTACCGCTGCTTTACCGTTTTCCTTATTGCTGTTGTCATAAGTTCTGTAATTCTCAAGTCCCATTGTACTTGAGCTTACATCTTCAAGCTGTGTATACATCTCCTTGACTTCCTCAAGGTCATAAAGCCGCACATAAAACACATTTCTGCTGTCCTGTATATCCTCAATAAACGGCTCCCAAAAAAGGCTCAGAATATCCGCCTTACAAATTTCTACATCGCCAACGCCATTATCTTTTTTTCCGTTCCATACTACCGCATACGCACCTGTACCGCCGACAAGTTTATCAGTATTCACCTCACTGTAAACTTTTAAAAAGCCGTTGCGCTCAAGTACACACGGCATTACGCTGTTAAGTATCTTAGCCGTTTCCTCGTCATCTCTCGCTCTCGGCAAGAAAACAGGTTCGGGAAAATTGTCCATCAGGTCTGCATGTTTGTTCATAATCACATTAAGCGTCTGACCTCCCATGCGTTTCGGAATCAGTTCATTTCTTATACTGCCGTCCTCACTTTTGTACTTCTTCGGTTTATCGTTATCTGTGTAAAGCAAATTGTATGTATCAAAATTGTTCTTGTACCGCACATCATAGCTCTTCTTACTCGCTATGTAGTCATTAAGCACACTTCTCGCCTTTGCAATCTCTTCGCTGCCAATCGCCTTTGTACTGCCCTGAGCCGCTGCTTCATCGGTTTCATCGTCTACACTGCCATTTGCCACTGCATTAATGTCCCTACTTTTTACTACCGCATTAAAACTTTTCTTTGGGTGCACACCCTCCGCCTCAGCCGAGTATGTGCGTATCGGCATAATAACGCCGTTCTCATCTCTCTTTACTTCCATTTTCTCCTCCTTATTTCCTAAAAAATATTGCTCCTGTCAAGCGGATCAAACGCAGGTACTTGCTCAAGCGCATTCCTGCGTGGATTAATAACATTCATCATCATCGCATATCTCGCCTCATCATATTGGTGGTCTTCCCCGTCTGTGTCTATGTCCTCAACATATTTTTCAGAGTACACAAGGTTCGGTATCGTGCGAATAAACTCCCTGCAGCTCTTGAAAATGTAGTACATCGCCACTCCGTCATTATCAAACGCAAGGCGATAATGAAACTGCATTAATCCTGCTATACGCTCATTGTCACCACGCTCCCAGTAAACGCCGTATTTAGCCATACTCGCCGCAATGCTTGCACCGCTGCCATTATCCGCAAAAATTGCAGGGTCAGCAACACCCATTATTTTCCTGCCCTTAAGATTTTCATCGTTCTGCTCAATCTCTCTTATCTCCTGCGCCAGCTTGTCAAAATTCTTTTTAAGTCCTGTATTAGGGCTGTTTTTCGCACAGCCGTAGTATTCTCGTATGCGGTAATACCGACCGTCATTGTCCACAGCGTGCCAGCCAACAGAAAACGGCCTTGTATATCCCCAGTCAAAACTGCGTATAATCTTCCAGCCCCAGGGAATTTTAAAGTCATTAATCACATGCGTAAATCGCCTGTCATTGTAATGCTGCGGATCGTCCGTAAATTCAGTAAACACCTGTCCTTCAAAGCTATCCCAACTGCCGTAAAGGAGTGCGTTCCTTTCCGCCTCGGGGCGGTCTGCAAGCCTCTTGAGGTACATCGGGTCATTTTCAAGCAATTTCTTATTATCAAACACACTTGACGGTACAAACACCTTCGATTGCCAATAGCTTTTCAGCGTACCGTCAGGCTGTTTTACCGCAAGCTTTTTCCAAATCGTAGTAAACGGCTTTCCGGCAGTAACAAATTCTTTCTTAACCCAACCGTGCCCCACACCTCCGGGGTTGCCTGTTGCCCGTACATACACCCTTGTGCCCGGGCCGCTTGCTCTGTTACGGCTTTTTAAATAGCTGTACTCCTCAAAAGTAAATTGTGTCAGCTCGTCAAAGCCGATAAAATCATACTGCAAGCCTTGATATTTGAACTTGTCCTGCGTGCGAAAAAGCGAACCAAACTGCACTTTTGCGCCGCTCGGAAATGTAAATGTGTGCTTCGTGTCATTAAATTTAACATCTGCACAAAGCTGTGTGTAATAATATCTTGCACGCTCAATCAACTGCTCAAGTTCGGGCACAGTTTTTCTCAAAATAAGTCCTCTGTAATTGCCCACATTCACCTGCCGCACTGCCTCAATCACAAGATAGTCCGATTTTCCACCTCCTGCCGCACCTCCGTAAAAGCCCTCGTCCTCACCTCGGCTCAGCATAAGCCGCTGCTTAGGCTGCGGCGTCCAAATTTTGTTTTTAATCATTCAAAATATCCTCCTCGGGTGGAGTGAGCAGCTGCATTTCGGGCAGCTCAATAATATTGATTTCCTTGTTGCTCTCCTCTTGCTCCGTACCTGCAAGCACCTGCTTAATGTTAAGCAAACTCTTCGATATTTCCGCTATACTTTTTGTGTCCACAAGCCCCTTGTAGATTTCTATATCCGTTTCCCTTGCGGTTTCCTCAATTTCTTCTGCCTGCCCTTTATCGTTAACGCCCTCTGTCTTTGTCTTTTTCGTTCTCACAGTTACTTTTTCACGCCTGTCAACTTCGTCAATAGCTCTGTTAATCTTTGCAATCAGCTTGCTTGCAGCAGAACATACACGCTCAATGTCGCTTACGGTCTTTCGCACATTCTTGTCATTGAGCTTTTTCGCCACCTTGTCCGCTGCTTTCTTGTGCTGCTTGCGCTTTTCTGCTGCCCATTTTTCTTTTACACTCTTTTTCTGCACAGCAGAGGCACTCACACCGTATTTTTTCGCAATATTTGCAAGACTTATTTCGCCCGTTACATATTCAGCTTTGATTTTTTTCCAATCAATTCTCTTTTGCTCACTCATCTGCACCACTTTCTTTTTTGCTTTTTGCTCAAATTTAACTACATCTACTTAAATTTTAAAGCAATCTGCGACCAAATCAACCCCACCGCCCTGCTATCCTCTTATAACACGCAACCATTCAAATCCGTCGCACACATATTTCATAAATTTATCATTCTAATAGCGTAGCTATTAATTTTCAACTTAAAACCAACAAAATCAAGCATAATTTTAAACATTAATTTAAGCGTGCGAAATGAATCACACGCTTTTCTCATTCTTTGTATCTTTCTTCATTCATTTTTGCAATGCAGCACCCACGCCAGCATTTGCAGTTGCAGAAATTAACTTCATATTCTTGCCGCTGCTTTTTCGTTTCAAATTCAAGTGTGAGCTTAACAACTTCCTCACAAAACCCCTCACATTTTATTCTCATATCCCCACTTTTGCAAAAAAATGGGCAAATTGCTTTCGTACTCTTGTCCACCATTTCGTTCACCCCCCTGCACCAATAAGCCGTCCGCAGACAGCTTGTTTATGAAATATCAAATTTTTCATATGCAAGAGGTAAAAATGCAAAGTACCAACTTGCTCCGGTTATCTCATTGTAATTATAATTATCATCATCCTTAAGCAAAAAGTATCCGTCAGGAATTTTTATCATTTCACCACGCTCAAGTTTCTTAATCTCCCTGCGCCCTGCCTCTTTTACAGTAACATCAGGCTTTTTAAGACATCTCGCTGTCCTTATCCTCTTTTCTCCGGACACATCTTTGGTGATGTACTCTGCAAGTTTTTCATAATATCCGCTCTGATACAGTGCAGTAAAGTTTATTCCGTCATACTCCCAATATTTCTCTACAAACTCAAGAGCCTCACGCTCAACAATAATGTGCATATGCCAGTTCTTTCCCAGCTTTCCGCACTCGGTAAATGATATGTATTTAAATTTCTTACCTTTCTTTCTGAAAGCGTCACGCATTTTTCGCTTCCATTTATTTGCAATTTTTTCAAATTCCTCTTCGGTAAGTTCGGTTCTCGGAATACTTAAACGCACAAAATAATCCCCGCTTGTAAAATTGCAAAGTATCAGCCTTTGCATATTTTTTACCGCCCTTATTTTGTTAGCTCTTTTTTGCTTTTCGGGTGTAAGACTTTGATTTATTTTTCTGCCGCCGTAATTTTTACCTACTTTGCGAAAAGATTTATAAATTTCAATTTCAGTAAGAGGGCCGCTTTTAATTGTCCTTTTATATGTAAACATTATATTATACATCCTTTCTCAAAGTTCGTCACTTAAATAATTGCTTTAGCAGGAAAGTCAAGCGGCTCAATGGCCGCTTTTTTTCTTTCCGTTACATCTCAATTTTCGCTCTGTTTTATCTCACCATATGCGTCCTTATACGTTTTCAGCTGTCCGCTCAGGTATATGTTCTGTTCAATCGCCTTGCACAAGTTCACTTCATTGCTGCTGTATGTATCATTAAGATTCTTAAGATTTCCATACACAAGGTTCAACTTTTCTCTGTACTTTCTGCAAGCCTTTACAGCTTTTTCTTTTTCTTCTGCGAGCTTTTGTGCCTCTTCCGACATTTCATCCATCAACTTGTCCCTGTGAGTAATGCAGCTTTTCAAGTTTTCTATCTCTTCCTTTGTTTCCCTTTTATCAATTCTGTGAATTCCATAAAAGATAAAAGAATAAGCCGCAAATACTGCAATTACAATAACCCCGTACATTCTCTAACCCACCTTTCTATAAACGCACTTAATCGCCTTAATCTGATTATCAGTAAGATTAACAATGTCCTCTCTTGAAACGCCTACAAACATCACCGTTCCCTTGTAAACCTCGCCTGTATCCTTGTTCTCAAGATTATCCTTGCCGCTGCCCGAATAAATCATCTTAATTCTGCCTTTAAGCAAGTCCTTGTTTTCGAGTTTCTCACTCCTCAAAAAGTTCTCAATCTCAACCCTGTCAATCATCTCAACCATACCTCTAATCTCGTCCTTGTAGCCGAGCGGCTCTGCGTACTTAAAAACCAGTACCTTTTCCTCTGCCATCGTTTTTATTCCGTCCTTTCTTCCTGTATATTTTCCCCAGCAGTTGCACACCACTCCTCTGCTCCTCGCTGAGCAGCGTGTAAAATGCCTGCAATTCTCACAGCTTTTCATCTTCACTGTCCGCCTTTAGCTTTATGTACTTAAGCAGTACAGCCGAGGCCTCCTCCCAGCCATAGCAAACAAGCGCCAAATTGCCCTGCTCTCTCAGTCTCTTTATCCATTTTCGCTGCTTTTCAGTCGCTTTGTTGTTGCCCACCTTGAGTTCAATGTAAAGTGCGTGAAATTTTCCTCTTGCAACCGGCAAACACAAATCCGGTACACCTGCACGCACTCCTTGACGCTTAAGATTAAAAGCCTCTTTCTGATTTCTCTTGCCACCATTTGGTACATGATACAGCAAGTCAAGCTGCGGATAAGTATTTCTCGCATACGCAACCCAGTTGAATAGCTTAATCTGCTCATACGCCTCATTTGTCATTCAAGCACCTCCAAATCACCAAGATAATCAGCCACAATTCCGTACGCTATCACCATTCCTTCACTTATGTAATAATGTTTGTCTTTTCTGCTTTTGCTGTCATTAAATCCGTTCATCTTCTCCTGTTCACTTTCTATGCGTTCGGATATTTCAGCTTTTAATTCGTCAAGGGTCATTAATTTTCACCCTCCAGTCTTCTTTCAAGCCGCTCAATCTTTTTCTGTTTCCATTTATTCACTTCTTTATCACATTGAAACATTATCTTGCATTGTTCAAGCATAATTTCAACATCTGCCATTTCTTCAAAAATATTATCAACAGATTTCAAATCATCTTCAAGTGATATTTTTTCTTTAGTATAATTTAATCTTATAAGGCTTTTACACAAAGCCTGCGACAATTCAGACAACTCTTCGACCATCTTTATCATCTGATTTTCCACACCGTATGTATTGATTGCTTTATACATAGTCTCTTTTGATGTCATTCTTCTGCCTCACTTTCAGTACCATTTTTCATAAAAAGTAGCCAATGTGTTTTATTCATTTTTCCACTTTTATGTCCCAAAAGTGGAGGTATTGGTGATAATTTAATTATCTCGTTAGTTTTAACATCCGTTTCATTCCACTTAAAAACCAAAATTCCATATGGTTTCAAAATTCTGAAACATTCCCTAAACCCTTGAGATAAATCATCTTTATATGTATGGGGGTTAAGTTTACCGTACTTTTTTGCCAACCAAGATTTATCCCCTACTTTGATTAGATGAGGTGGGTCAAATACTACTAAATTAAACGTATCATCTTTAAAAGGGATATTCCTGAAATTGGCCACAACATCTGGTTTGACTTCAAACGCTCTACCGTCACAAAGAGTATCAGTAAATTTACGGTTATCCATGAAGACTACATCTGGGTTATGTTTATCAAAGTAAAACATACGGCCTCCACAACAAACATCTATGCAATGATGTACCTTCATTCTTCTACCTCACTTTCAAGCCAATGTTTTGTGCAGTTAATACAATTATGATTAAATTTTTCACCTATTTTGCAATCGCAATAACTATATGGCGGGTCACCTGGTATGTTATATGGGCAACTGAAAAAGTCTATACTGCTGCGAGCCATTTCGTCAATTGACATCTGTTTGATTTTCTCAAAGTTTGTCATTGTGTTCACACCTCCCCTCAACAATTCATCTGTTGTGATGTTAAATAAATCTGATATAGCTATTATGGTTTCGATATTAGGCTCATTCTTTCCAATTTCATAGTTTGAAATACTTGTTCTGCTCAAATAGAGCTTTTCGCCCAACTCATCTTGCGTTAATCCATTTTTAAGTCTTAACGCTTTTAGCTTTTCGGGGAATGCCATTATTTTTCACCTTCCGTTTCATCAGACCAATCTAACTTCTGTCCGCAATAGTAGCAGTAATTTAATATGCCTTTTCCTGTAAAACCCTTTCCAAAGTTCCATGCCTCTCGGCAGTTTGGGCATTCATATGTCTGCGCATAACGGATAACCTGTTGATCAATCGAAATAGGCTTTCTCGGTTGACTCAAATTTAATATTTTTTCAAAATCGTTGTAATCTTCTTCGGTTTCGCATCTAATTTCAACGGTCTTATATGGCTGTTTAGCAAGTTCAAATTGTTTTGTATCTTCGTTAAAAATTAAGTCCATAGTTTTATTCCTTTCATTTACTTTCACTCTCCTCAATAGGCTGACTCGTTATTTGTTTCATCAAGTCTCTTTTCCATCTAATTTTCTTCTCTCGCGGTACACCGTTATCACGACATCTATTTCCGCTCCATATCACGCCTCCCGCACTTCCTTCGCAGACAAAATTGCTTGCTCGTAAACTCACACCACTCTCCGATTGCAATGTGTAGGTTATTATCTTTTTATAGCCCATATTTTTTGCAATTCTACAGCACGCACCGTATAGCATACTACACCCATTCTTGTATCCATCAAGTACGCAAACCCTGTTAATTTCGCACGTTTCGCCATTATCATAATATCTGCTCACAGGTCTGCCACATACAGCACAACCAATTAATTTTGCATTATCATACAACCCAATGCAAAACTTACATCCTACAGTCGCATTATGATGTCTGTGATGTAAATTGATAAAGTTACTTGCTTCTCTAAATGTCACAGGCTTAATTTCCATCACTCTTCGCCGTCCTTCAAAGCCTGATTCCAGCATTTAACGCAGTTACGGTCATTTCTGCAATCATCTATGCTCATAAGCCCTAAACGATAAGGACAAAAATTGGGTGTTCCGTCATCTCCAAGCGGAGTGTTTGGAAAGATTTTCAAAAGCTCACTCAAATATGTTTTCTGTGGATGCTCATCCGACCATTTCTGGACAATTGCAATTACCTTTTCGGGATAGAGCGTTTCAAGGCCAAAACACGGTTCACCTATGCCATTATTTGAATGGCTCAAAGGGCAATCTAAACAATCAAGTTCACATATATATGCACCAGCATTTGGTTTATGTTTTTTCGTCATCCTTTGCTTTTCCGCAAGGTAATTTTCAGTTCTTGAACAATCAATCATTTTCTTTATCCTCCATTCTCTTTGCGCTTTAGAAGAGCTTTTTTCCGAGCACTACGCTTACTTTTTTCGTCTGCTCGGTATTTCGCAAGCTCCTGCTCGGTCATAGGGCGAACTTCCTCATCCCATAAGTACAGCTTTTTAAATGGACAATTAGCATTAACCCACAAGTACTTACCACTCTGTTCGTCAATCTTTATACAGAGCTTTGCTTTCCATTGATTTTCAGTAATTAAAGTCTTGTTTTTCGGAACACTGATATGTGTTCTGACTGTTGATTTATATTTATCCCAAATATTACTCATTATGTGCACTCCTTTCAACTGCCCCACATTTCGCACAAACTGTTGACATCATCATCTGTCCATTTTCTTCTCATTTTTCTTAACTCTCTTTTCACTCACAACATCTGATATAATCTTTCCTGCACGCACTAAAGCTGTGTATTCGCCGTAGCTGTAATATGTGTTATGTATTTTGTTATACTTAGCAATCTCAAGACATACCAAATCAAGATGATCAAGTTTTTTCCGTTTCATATCATTTCTCCTTAAAAAAAGAGCAGCCGCACCTGCTCCGGCAATAACATTATGCAATTACAAGGCAATATTAAATTTTAGGAAGAATAATCAACGAAAGTTGTACTTTCTGATATATAGTAAAGCCGTGCGGAGCTTACTAACTTAATTAAAAGCCTTCATTCATCAAAAGCTTTTCTACGCACAACGATAAGAATTTGCTTACCGTTATGCCGTCTTGCAGCTTACAATTAAGCACTTTTTCCCAGTGTTCAAGATTTTGAGAAGATGTATAGTTGATTGCATGTCTTATTGATCTCTCAACTCGTGAACCCGTCGAAGCAACTTCATTTGCAACATCTTCATACAATTTGCAAAAACTTATATCTTCGCAAGCATTTGTAAGTTCATACAACTTACAAATAGCTATGGTCGAATAGTTGTATCCGTTCAAATTTGGAGTAATTCCGAGTGTAAGCAACAATTTCTTTGCTCTCTTAATAGTTTTTTCCATTTTGATTTCACCTCTTGATTTTTATAAAACTTATTGCTATAATAAATATGTAGTTTAGGCAATAAGCCTTACTTGAGCGTTGATCACTGCCCTGTGTCAACGCTCTTTTTTTACGTTTCCGCCTCTTGCAACAATCAAATGCTGCCTTTTGCCCATATTTGTATCAACTGTTTCAACAAGTTCTACAGATACCATTAGCTTACCTTTCTGACTTCTGCGGTATATAACTGCATTAATCTTGTCAAAACGCTTTTCAAGCACATTTGGCAATTTTAAAATAACCGGCTCTTCTTTTATAAAAGCCTCTTTAATCTCCGCTGCTGTCATTGCTTTCCTCCGCGGGCTCAAATACATCCGCTGTCACATACTTAAAACATCCGTCATAAATCAAAAATCTTATGTCATATCCTTGTTTGTTTTGAGCTCTAAAGCGACATACATCATATACTGCAAAGACTTCTGATATATCTTCTTTACATCTGACTTTAAACATATGTACTCCTGTTAAGTTCTTATTGCGTACTTACAGCACTTAATAAACTTCTTGCAGTTCTTAACAACACGCTTAAATCCGACTGCCTTGTTGCAAAGTTTGTGATTATCCATGCTCTCTTTAGTTTCTGCAACATAGTTTAGTATGTCCTCAAGCCTTTCGGCCGTCACTGTATCAAGTCCCTGCAATGTCATTACCTCGCCGTCCTTGATATTAATAAGTATATTTTCCATTACTCAACCACCATCCCGCAAAGTTCCATTAGGTCCACGCTTACCTCAAACTCAACAAATTCTTTATCGACCTTCACCGATAACCTACAGCACATCTCATCCTCATTGTCTTTTTCGTATTCACTGCCTGCATAGGTCTTCACAAGCTTATACATACTCTCTTTTGTAATAATTGCAATTCTCATAATTAATAATCTCCTTAATTGTTTATTCGTCGCATACCTTTCGTGATTTAAAAAGGTCCGCCATCGGTATGCCGAACTTTTTAGCAAACCTGCTCAACTCCTCAACCGTAAACTTACCCGGGTCCTCAAGCCTTGTGCGATATGTCCCCTCCGAGCAGTGAGCCACAAGTGCCTGCCCTTTTCGGTCAATCTCTCTTATTTCCGATTCATACTGAATGTTTGCAATAAGCAGCCTTTTCATTTTGTCCTCCGGCTTTTTAAGTGGTCTTGGCATTCTCTCCGCCTCCTTATTCTATTTTCTTGCCTCCCCTCTTTTTATGTGCTACTATATTACTGAAAGGAGGTTTTTCTATGGACTCTATTACCGTTAAAGTTTCAGATATATTCGAAGTAATCAATCAAATCCATTCTGACGGTATGGATAAGGTTACACTGTCTTTTATAGAAGCTGATGACGATTTACCGGCTGCAATCAGCCTTGTTGCTTCTAAAGATAATGACAAAGTAGAAATTGATTACGAAGAAATCGAATCCTGCTAACTTTTATAGATTGACTGGGCTTTGCTCAGTCAATTTCTATTTTGTAGCATATCTCTTCATCTCTGCTCTTCTTAACAATCCTAAGTGCTGTATGAATATACCTCAACAGTATTTCCTGCTCTTTTTCTTTCTCCACTCCACTCATCTTAATTTCAATCGGTTTCTTATAATTCTTATTTACTACAATCATCTAAACACCTCCTTTTGCCGTTTCTCTTATATCAGTAACTCTTTCTGTTGTTGCTTTCATAATTTCCTTAATTTAATTTTTCTTATCCTCCTGATTGCTGTCGGGGGGATTTTTCTTTGAATTAAGCTCCCATTGAAAACATACTTCCCTGTTTCCCGTTTGCCTCTCAAATTCCGAGATTACCGTTTTCATCAGCTTTTCAAAATAAATAGCGTCAGCTCCACGAGGAATATTTGAAATGCATATTCTTAAATTGTCTTTATCCACAAGCATAATGTCGCCTGCACTGATTTTTCTTCCTTTTGCCTCATTCATACGAAGTGCGTCATAAACAGCATTTCGTATCATGTGGTAAATCTTCTCCCTGCATTTTTTAAATATCATCTAAACACCTCCTTATGCCGGCTGTCTGAAAACATTAGGATCAATATCAAGAAGAACACAGAAATTAATCATCTCATCTGCAAGCATTTTACTTTTACCGCTCAAAATGCGAGAAACTCTGTCTTCAGTAATCCCCATTTTATCAGCCATTGTTTTTTGTTTTATTCCTAAATCTGTCATTTTGTCATTAATAACATCAATAACATAAGATTTCGCTTTCATTTTTCTACTCCTTTCTTAATTTTTAAGATTGTAGCTTTATTATATTCTTAAATTCTAAGATTGTCAATAGCTTTTTTAAAAAAATTCTTAAAAATTAAGAAAAATATATTGACTTTTCTTTTATATGAAAATATAATATATTTATAACAAAAAATAAGATAGAAAGGAGTACAATATGTCGAAAGAATACATCTCATCTGTTTTAAAAAATCTTAGAACCAAAAGTGGATTGACTGCTGAAGAAGTTGGAAACCTTATTGGTAAGAGTGGCAAAACAGTAAATGGTTGGGAAAACGGTAGAAGTCAGCCTGATGCAGAATTACTTTTACAACTATGTGATATATATAAAGTAAATAACATTTTAGATACTTTTATAGAAAACCGTCAATCAATAAAGCCTTTAGTAGTTAAAGATACTATTCTAACCACTCACGAAAAAGAAGTGATAACCGCATACAGGTCAAAGCCCGAAATGCAGCAGGCAGTTGACCGACTTCTCGGAGTAGAAGAAAGTAAAGTTGTAGGGCAAGTTTTTCGTGCTGCTTGTAACGGCAAAAATCCGGAGTACATTACACTTACGGATGAACAGCGTAAAAAACTTGAAGAGGCACCGTCAACTGATGAATTGTAGGAGGTGAACGGATTGTTTTACGGAGCATATAAAAATGTCAGAAATTCCGCATGGCAATGTTTAATAGATTTTAAAATTAACTCTTTGCCTGTTGATGTTTTACAAATTGCAAAAACGGCAGATATTAAAGTTATTAAAAACAGTCTGATAAATGAATTAAAAGAATCTGAACTCGGTGCAGCTCTTTGTGACGGAGATAAATGGTACATAATATATGACGACACATTATCCTCATCACAAAAAAGATTTGTCGTGGCACACGAACTCGGTCATATTTTCTTGGGACACAGGCTCAAAAACGGTCACTTTGTTCACGATAACTATAAGCTTGAAAAAGAAGCTAATTCTTTCGCCTCAAAACTTCTCTCACCGGCATGTGTACTATGGGGATTAGATTTACATTCAACAAATTAAATTTCAAAACAGTGTAACCTTACATCTCAACAAGCCGCTGCAAGAGCAAGACGAATGTCTGTTTTATATAAAAGACAAATGTTCCTTAAAAGTGACATTGAAAAGAAAGTATATAAACTGTTTGAAGATTATATACAAAAAGAAATACACGCCTGTTAAACAAGCGTGCATAACGTAACCGCTAACGAGCGGTATATTTTTTAAATTTTGATGTGCAAATAATTAACAAATTTGTTTAAAAAGGAATTTTATTATGAAAAAAGGTATCTCGTATTGGTTAGGCGCAATTGGCTGCATATTTCCAATAATTATTTTAGATCTTCCTCTGTTTTGGGCTTTTATTTTTCCTGTTATCATATGTTTTCTAAGCATGCTCTTGCCTGGAATATCACCAATTGTTGAAGCTGTATTCTGGGTGTTAGGTACAATATCTATTCTTTCTCATCCTTTTTCATTTATAACAATTCTCTTCTTTGCAATAGGTATTTATTGGCTAATCTCCACTGTACCGTTTATGGTACTTTATTGGTACGATATTATAAAAACAAACAGTAATAAATAACTTATTTAGGAAAAGAGATATAATATGAGTTTTAAAGAAATGGCAATAGATGCCTCAAAGCAATATTATAATTACTTAAAAGAAAAGCAGAAATCATTAATTAAATATACAGTAACTGATATTTATTATGATGATATATATTTCTATTTGAAAATGAGTAACAGCATTAAGTCACTTGACAATCTTCTTGTAAAAATTAATTCTAATATATATTACGATGAACAGTTTAAGATAGTATCTTATAATGAACAAACAAAAATATTGCAAATTTCGGCTCATAAAAATTACACAAACATTCTTTTAAATGCAGCTCCAAAGGAAGTTGAAGTTGTTGTTGACCTCACATTTCTAATAAGAAACATTCAAAAGTTTTATGAAGAGTACGGAAACAATCTTTTCTTTCCTCATAAAACAAATCATATTTCCATATATACCCATACAGCATATACACCGTCAGAAGAACAGAAAAATGTAATTACCGGTGCATTAAGCACCCCAATGTCATATATCTGGGGAGCACCTGGAACAGGAAAAACAAGATATGTATTATCAAATTTAATCATATCTTACATCAAGAACACTCCGAATTGCAAACTGTTAATAACAGCACCAACAAATAACGCTGTTGAGCAAACCCTATTTGGCTTGCTCAAAATTCTTAAGGAAAATGATATACCAACTAATAAGGTCTTGCGGCTCGGAACTGCCTCAAGCGAATTTTATACAAAATATCCCGAATGCTGCGAAAATAAAAATATTGAAATAATGATAAAAAAGGCAAAAATAGAATTAGAGAATATAGATAATAACATTTCTGATCTTCAAGAAGAATTAAACAACTACGATGACTGCTTAAAAGCAAAAGAATATATAAACAGTAAAGATGAAACTCTTGTTTTATTTGATGAACTAATTGAAAAAAGTAAAATCATAGACAATATATATACAAAAACATTAATTTTAGAAGATGAATACAATTCTCTTGAAAACGAATTGCAAAAACACATACAACAGAAATCATCATCAGAAAAACTTTTTTATAACGCAAAATCAGAATTGAAAAAGTATAATACAAGCATAAAAAGATTTTTTTACAAACGAAGAATAGAAGACCTTGAACTTAAAAAGCTAAGTTATGAAACTAATATAAAATCAGCCCAAGGAAAAATTGTAGAAATTAAAATGCAAAAGAACAGCATTGAAAAAGAATATGAAAATTTAGATAACCTGTTTGGAAACTTAAAATCAAATCAAATTAAATCATATGTGAAACGTATAAACCAAAATCTATCTTTATATAGACCAACACGTATGCGTAGATATATATTCAATGATGATACAACAAAAAGATATATAGATGAAAAAGAATTATTTATTGACCGCATAGAAGAAGTAAAAGAATGGCTCAACTCTCCGTCACAAATAAAATATAAAAATTTTGATTATGCCGATACTAAAGATAAACTAAGTAACTTACTTGAAAAAAGAACTCAACACCTGATAGCGATGTCTAAAATTACAAATCAATCAACAGTAGTCAGATTAAACGATTGTACAGTTGTAGCTGCTACTTTAGATACTTGTATAAAAAGGCTTTCACCTAAAGATTATAAACCTGAACACATTTTTCTTGATGAAGCAGGTTATTGCCCACTAATAAAAGCAACTGCACTGTTAGCTTATGAATCTCAACTCACATTTTTAGGCGACCATATGCAGCTGCCGCCGGTATGTGAAATGAATGATAATGATTTTAAAAATCAATATTCGGCAGTTGTATTATATGCTCAGTCAGCTTTGCATATAGAAGAAATATTCGATAATCCGCAAACAATCATAAATAATTATCTTAAAAAGAAAGAGCCGGCTTTCAATTATCTTGTTAAATATGAATTAAATCACACATTCAGATTTGGAAAAGAGCTTGCAAAAATTCTTGCCGAAACCGTATATTCAGAAAACTTCCAAGGAACAGACCAACACCAAACGCATATTTATTTTATTGACTGTCCAAAGTCAGAGCACAAAGAGCGTTTCAGCAAAGCAGAGTCAGAAGATATAGTACAATATATTCTTAATCATTCAGATGAAGATATTGGAATAATCACACCATATATAAAACAAAGAAACCTTATTCAAAAAAGACTGCAAAACTGCTATTCTCATATACTCAAAAATAAAACAGTTTATACAATCCACGGCTCACAAGGCAGAGAGTGGGATACTGTTCTTATAAGTGTTGTAGATACAACCAATAAATGGTTTATGGACAGCAATAAATATTTAAAGGTAATAAACACTGCCGTAAGCCGTGCAAGAAAAAAATTAATCATTTTATGTGATTATAGTTATTGGAAAAATCAGAATAAACAATTAATCGGAAAAATTGTCACAATAGCTGAACAAATAAAGCAATAAACGCTCGCTAAAAGGAGTTGATACAATGGCAAACGCAAAAAAATTAAAATCAGGCAACTGGCGAGTACTTGAATATGATTATACAGACGAAAACAATAAACGGCATTACAAGTCATTTACCGCCTCAACTAAAAAAGAGGCAGAATATATGGCAAAGGAATACAGTCATAACAAGCAAAGAGGTGCTAAAACATACAATGACCTCACCTTGCAGGAAGCATACCGCCGTTACATAGACAGCAAGTCATCGGTTCTTGCCCCTTCAACAATAGACGGCTATGAAAAGAATTTGCGAAACGATTTTAAAATGCTAATGCCTATGAAGCTGAGTAATATAAATCAAGAGCATATTCAGCTTGCTGTCAACGAGATGTCAGCAACAAAATCGCCTAAATCAGTACGCAACTCCCATGGACTGTTGTCTGCGGTTCTGCGTGCATACAAGCCTCAGCTAATTCTTACTACCCGCCTACCGCAAAAAGTAGAGCCAACATACACAATTCCCACTACAGAAGAAATCAATACTCTGCTCGCCAACGCAAACGATTTCATAAGAGTGCCAATTCTGCTTGCAAGCTCCGGCAGTCTTCGCCGTTCCGAGGTGTGTGCCCTAACTCTCAACGATGTAAGCGACCTCGGAGTAACGGTAAATAAAGCAGCTGTCTATGACAAAAACAATAATGTCGTAATAAAGCCGCCAAAAACGAATGCAGGTAATCGCTTTGTTCCCTTGCCTCCTCACATCATAAAAGAGGTCAAAGAATGGAAATACTTTGGTTGCTCTCCGGCAAAACTATCTGACTCATTCAACAGACTTGTACAACAATGTAAAGTGCCGCATATATCCTTTCATAAACTACGCCATTACTTTGCTTCCGAACTCCACGCCTGCGGTATCCCAGACAAGCACATAGCTCAAATCGGAGGTTGGAAATCTGTTGCAGTACTGCAAAATATCTATCAGCACACTCTAAGAGATAAGCAGGAAGAAATGAATAAGAAAATCATAAACATTTTTCAGAATAATTTTACCGCTGATTCAAGCAATCTACAAAACCAAGCATAATTCTAAGTTAAGTATTTAAGGCAACAAGCTATCCAAAAGCCAAAAACTTAATCATTCAATAACAGTAATGCAACACGATTTACAGCCACTTTTTTCTATAAATTCGTGTTGCATTTCGTGTTGCATTTATACTCAAAACACCTATTTTTACCGCTAATTTCTGTTTTTTACAATTAAATATGCAAACTAAAAAATCCAGCAAACAAGCCATTCCCAAGGATTTTGGCTTATCTGCTGGATTTTTGTTTTGGTGGAGATGAGGGGAATCGAACCCCTGTCCGAAAAGTATTTGCCAAGGCTTTCTACGAGCGTAGTTGTCGTTTTAAAATCCCCTTACCGCAGCACCCGACAACGGGTTATACGGCTCGGTAGCTTCTAATGTGTGACACAGCCCGAAGCATTGCTGTATTCACATTTACCACTAATCGACGCCCCTTACACAGCCGTGGTACTCTGTGCAGGAACGAGCAGCTTACGCTGCTAATCTAACTGTAGTTTTGTCAGTTATTTTAAAAGTTGCGGATTTTATAGTGGCTCTCCGCACCACTGCTCGCTTACCGAGGTTCACGCTCCCCGTCGAAGCCTTTACATCCCCGGATATAAACAAAGTTTAGCCTGTTTTAGGACTATCATTATACTATACATAACAAGCATTGTCAATCACTTTTTGTCATATATGCTAAATTATCAAATTTTATTTAAAGACTGACGAAATGAGCCGTACAAATTACTGTACGGCTCTTTGTTATTATTTGCTGTGCTTATCTTTTTTCTTTTTTATATGAATTTCGGGAACTGCCACTGTATCATAAATAACAGATTCGTCGGCATTAGGTTTTTCGCTTGATATTTGCTTTACCTTACCTGTGTGAATTTCAGGAAAAGCAAGGTTTTCGGTTTCTACAAAATATTTATCCTTATCCTTCATAATATTACCTCCATTTTACAACAGATTAATAAAGAATGTGATTGTAAGGCTGTTAAGAAAATCTGCAAACAAGCTGCCTACTATAGGAATAATCAGATATGCTTTTACAGAAGGCCCATACTTTTCACAGATTGCCTGCATATTTGCCATAGCGTTAGGAGTTGCGCCCATACCAAATCCGCAAGTACCGGCTACTAATACCGCCGCATCGTAATTCCTGCCCATTACATTGAAAACCACAATATAAGAGAATAGGAACATTAGAGCTACCTGTCCTGCAAGCAATATAACAAGCGGAAGTGCAAGGTCAGCAAGCTGCCAGAGTTTTAGTGTAATCATTGCAATGCCGAGGAAAAGCGAAAGGCAAATACCGCCGAGGTCGTTAATTTCACCCATATGAATTGTGATTTTGCCTGTGTATTCGCCGATATTACGCATAATTGCCGCTGCAATCATTGCTCCGATGTAGATTGGAAATGTCATACCTGTGAGCGAGAGCAATTTTGAAAATATCGTGCCGATACCTACCGCAATTATAAGCTGAAATACAGCCGGCGCATACATTGAAAAATGTCTTTCGTGCTTTTCTTCTTCTTCAACAAGAAGAGTATCGTCATCATTTTTGATTGTTTCAAGAAGATTGTGCTTTTTAATAAGTCTGTTGCCGATTGGGCCGCCCATAAGCGAACCTGCAACAAGACCAAATGTTGCCGCCGCAGTGCATACAGTTGTTGCTCCGCTAATACCGAAGTCCTCAAGCACCGGACCGAATGCACCTGCCGTACCGTGACCGCCTACCATTGGGATTGAACCCGTTGTCATACCCGTAAGCGAATCAAGTCCGAGGAGATTTGCAAGTCCTATGGCTGTGAAGTTCTGAGTTATTATAAGAACAATTACAAGTACAAGAAAAATAAGCAACGGTTTTCCACCGCTTTTAAGTACCTTTAAGTTTGCCTGGAAACCTACCGAGGTAAAGAAAAATACCATACATACTTCTTTTAAAGTATCGTCAAAATCAATTTCAAGTATTCCTGTAGAATAGCAAATCAAAGTAAATATTGCGAATATCAATCCGCCGATTACCGGTGCGGGAATACAGAATTTTTCAAGAAAAGAAATTTTTCTTTTAAGGAAAGCTCCTAATATCAGTACAACTACAGCAACTGCGATTGTCTGATACATATCAAGTGTAATGCTCAATGTTTACATTCCTTTCGCAGTTATTCTGCTGTTTTTACTTCAATGCCTTTTTCACTGTAATATTCTGCCGCACCGCTGTGGAACGGAATATTTACACCTGTTACGGCATCTTTTTCTATAATATCAAGGTCAGCCGAAACAGTAAGCTGAAGTTCGTTTGCGTTATCAAACACAAGTTTTGTAAGTGTTTTCACCTTATCATTTGAAAGTCTGTCACTTACAATAAGTACCGATTTTACTCCAACGGTATTTACATCCTTAGTCTGACCGTTGTATGTGTTTCCGTCAACCTTACAGTCAATGTACGAATACGCTGATTTAAGCTTGTCTGACGCTTCTTTGTCAATGCTAAGAAGTTTTATGTCGCACTGTCTTGAAAGCTCTTCCACAACTGTGGCGTTTATGCCGACTGTCCAAAACAAAGCGTCAACCTCACCCGATACGAGTGCCTTGGCTGAATCCGCATAATTAAAGTTTTCCTCTTTAACCATTTTTTCATTCAAACCGTATGCGGATAAAATCTGTTTTGCATTGAGTTGTGAACCCGATTCCTCTTCACCGACGCTGACCGTTTTACCGAGTAAATCATGAACGCTGTTAATGTCAGAATCTGCCCTTACTATAATATGGCACACTTCGGTGTAAAGAGCCGCAACAGCGCTGTAATCTTTATATGCTGTTTTAAATGAATTTTCTCCGTTATATGCGTCGCTTATAATATCAGATTGAGCAATTGCCGCATCAAGATAACCTTGTGACAGCAAACGAACATTTGCCGCAGAGCCTGCTGTGGTCTTTACTTCAATCTTAAGAGCGCTGTCATTTTCGGCAAGCTGTTTTAATGAAGTTGCCGCCTGATGATAAACACCGCCCAAACCTGCCGCTCCGAATCGAATACTTCCGTCCCCCATCGAACAACCGCAAAGCAAAACAGTTAACACAACAAGCAGAAGTGCAATAATTTTTTTCATCTTACCGCCTCTTTTTTTAATAGAAAAGAGGAATTGTAAACAGCGTACAATTCCCCGATATTTACAATTGATTATAACATATTTAGTGTAAAAATGTCAAACCTGCAAATTGCTAATTAAGTTTCAATTCAACCTTGCTGCCGCCTGACTTTTCTTTAGTTACGACAAGCTGTTTGTCTATCTCACTTCTAAGTTCAGCCACATGAGATATGATACCGACAAGTCGATTATTTTCTGAAAGTCCCGACAGTGCTTGCATTGCCTGTCTTAAAGTTTCTTCATCAAGCGAACCGAATCCTTCGTCAACAAACATTGTTTCCATTTTAATGCCGCCTGCCGATTGTTTTGTAAAACCGTTTCCTCTCGCCTTTTTCCTTTCATACTCGGGATTGCGTTTCACGGTATACTGCTTGTTGCCGTTTACAAAGGTCAGTTCAACTGTTGTAGGAGTATCGTTAGCGTTCCAGCTCTTCACGCTGATTTGACGCTGCAAGCTGATCCGCACAGGCACGCGGATATAGAGAAATACTTTCATTTGGCTTCTCCTTCTGATGTAACTTTGCATAAGTCCTGATATACTTACCTTTATTACTTTACAAAAAGCAATACAAGAAGTATAATAAATATCACAATTTAGTAATATTAAATGCATAAAATCAAAAAATCCCAAATAATTTCCAGTTAAAATATATAATAGGAATAGGAGCATATAAATGAAAAACAAAATCTTATCAGCAATAATATCCATCGTGCTTATGATTTCACTTGTAGGATGTCAGCAGAATAATACCATTATTAAGCCTTATGTAGAAACAAAAATGGTCACGGAAAACAGCCAATTAGATTTAGTAACCTTTACATTTGAGTCGCCCGACAGCTGGACAACTGTAGCCGCAGATAAAGATTCACTTATTTGCAGGAGTCCATCATCAAACGAATCGGAGGAATATAAAAACTATATTTCTCAGGATTATTTAGTTATTTCAAACTATACTACAAATGATATTTTGCCGGTATCAGACGAATACAAACAGGGCTATGAAGATTTGTTCAAAGGAACATATGACGGAATAGAAAAAATCATCAGCGACAGCATTGAACACATAAATATAAGCAAATATTTGGACAGCTTACCTGACGGAGAAACCGGCTCGAAGTACAGTTTTTCAGATTTATTGAATATTCTTTCAGATCCTGACAGCTTTCCTGATTATGAAATTCCTGATTCCCTGCGCAACAAAACGTGGGCATCTGATTTTAAATATACAGAATATCAAGGGAAAGACGGTAAAATTATTACTGTAGAATATTCATACTTGGTTGATGATATTACGCATAAAGCTATTAATTGTTATAGAGATGATAATTACTCAGTATGCGGTGCTTTTGGTGATAGCAACGAGATTTCTTCAGGAGATGTTGCTTTATGGGTTGCAAATACCCTTGAGGTTTCCGAACATTACAAAATTGATGACGGAGCGGTATTAATAGAAGGAAAAGACTATTAATTATTAAATTTCCAATAGTAACATACTTTTTTAGAAAATTAAAGATATTATAAATAAAAACAGACCGCTACTGTAGTGTAACGATCTGCTGTAAGGGAAGGAAAAGTTTAGATAACTTTTTCAGCGTGCTGTTGCGATTGATAAAAACTTCTTCATATTGTTACTCCTTACATAATAATCTTTTCTTTTTATAGAACCAGAAAAATGATACTGTCGCTGTGAGCATTAAAAATACTGTTACAACAGTTGTGTAACTTACAATTGCGCCTGTTTTGATTGTGTTAGTATCATTTTCTACAACTGTGTTTTGATTTTCTGTTGTTTGTGTTGCAGTCTGAACTGTAGTGAATTGTGTGGTTGTTTCTTCGATTGTAAGAATTACATCTGTTTTTGCACTTTCGGCAGCCGCTGCATATGCGCAGCAAACTGTCGAAATAACACATAAAGCTAAAACTACGGTAATAACGGTTTTTTTCATAATTAACCTCGAGTTTTATTTATCTTATTTGTCCTCAAGAGATACTGTGTAGTTAATTACACCGTTATAGTTGCCGGCACCTACGCTATAGTAGTCTTTAAGTTTGATTTTTCTTGTGATTGTACCGAAATTTGAGCCGTCCCAAGAAGCAATCTCGTCACCGATTGTGTAGTAAGTAGGATTTGCAAAAGCGTCTGAATTGTATATTACATATTCAGCCTCCTGAAGATTTCTTGAATCCCATACTGCAAGAGTGTGAAGATTGCCGGAGTAACCTGCGCTCTCAATCTTTACGCTTACTTTTTTGCCGCTTGGAACAAAGGCTGTATCATTTTCAAGTGCAAGTGAATATGAAAGTGTTGATGACTCTTTTTGAAGTTCTGCTGTGAGAGGGATAGAAACAGTGTAAGCGGGTACGATTTCCGATTCACTTTTTGAATATGTAATTTTCTGCTGGAAGTCTGCTGTTGCGTGGTTTTCGTCAACAACCGGAGTGTCTGTTGTAGATGCCGCAAATGCTGCTGTTGTAGCGCATACGCTCATAGCTGCTGCCATCAATACTTCTGTAATTCTTTTTGCATTGATTTTCATAAATTTTCTTCTCCTTAGATTTTCAAATTCTAATGTCCTTGCCGCCAAATTGACGGCTGTTTATATATGATAAACCCATAAGGGATTATTGTCATTCAACTGTAAGCGTACTCTTAACCTGTGCACCGTTCATTTGTGAATTGCTGTCAACAGAATATGTTGAAATATTAATTATTAAAGTGTATGTACCTTTTTCAATCGGTTTGTCAAGAGTTACGCCCTTAATTGCATCACCCGGTTTTACAAGGTCTGTAGTGCAAAGTGTTTCACCTGTTTCCTGCAAAGAAAGCGTAAATTTAAAATTACACGGATTTCCCTCGGGATTTAAAAGAGTGATAGGAAAGTCTGTGCTTTCACTTGAGATTGTCATATCGGGATAACCCGGAATTTTAATTCCCTGTTCAGCGCCGCCCGCATTTGAAACTTCCTGTTCGTAATGCGATGCGTCACTGTCAAACACAACGCCCTGCTGCTTTGCCGTATCCTGTGTTTGTGAGCTGTTGTTATTCATCAGCAACACACCCATAGTAATGCCTACTGCCGCAAGAATTGCTATAACCGCAATAAGAACAATTACCAAAACTTTTGAGTTTTTACTTTTATCTTCCATTTTTCTTCCCCTTTTCTGACGATATTCTAACACTGTAATTTTATAATACAGTCATATTCTTTTATCACTCTTGTAAAAGATTGTAAAGTTTTTGGCAGTAAAAAAGCCCTGCACAAGGCAAGGCTTTAAAATATATTTAGGTATCAGCTAACACTGTCTGTAAATTTTTTAAATATTTTTCTGCTATTTTCATCTGTAAAGAAAGAATACTCCGGGTGCCACTGCACCGCCCATACAAATTTTTTGTCGGGTGCAAACAGCGCCTCTATAAGTCCGTCCTCCGAAACCGCCATACACTCAAGATTCGGTGCAATATCTTTTACTGCCTGATGGTGCAGGCTTGTAACCTCTAAAGCATCTGTATTCAACAATTTATGTAAAGGCGAATTTTTCATTATTTTTACACTGTGAATAGGTTTATCATACGGGTGCGGCTGATGATGCACAGTATAGGTAGGATGCTCTGTTTGTAAATCCCGATACAGCGTACCGCCCATAACAGCATTAATAAACTGTATGCCACGGCAAACGCCTAAGATTGACTTGTCTTTTTCATAAGCCAGACGAAAAAGCTCTGTTTCCATATTATCTCTTTGCGTACAGCTTTCTCCGCACTGCTTTGTTCTCACTTCGTTATAAATTTTTGGGTCAACATCCTGTCCGCCTGTAAAAAGAAATCCGTCACAAGTATTTACAAGCTGTTTTATAACATCCTTGTCCTCTGTCAAGGGCAGCATTACGGGAACACCTCCCGAAATTTCAATACCTTTCATATAGTTAGGCAACATCCAATAACATTCTTTTTCAAAATCTACAAGCGGAACTACGCCTATTAACGGCTTTTTCATACCTATTACCTCCAATAAAAAAGACAAGAAAGTCCTACCGAACTTCCTTGTCCAAATTTACAAGAATATTTTAGCACACTGTAAATATTTTTTCAAGTATTGAAAGAAATCAAATTATCTGAAAATGTCGGACTGAAAGGCAAAAAGACCGCCTTTCTTGCCGTAAAACGGTTCTTAAAATATCTTGATTATATTGACTGACAGCACAAAACTCGGCAACCGTAAAGATTGCCGAGTTTTTTATTCGGAAATATTTGCTTTTGGTGTGACATAAACAGTTTTGTTATTTACATAAATAACCATACCCGGTCTTGCACCGCTTGGCTTGCTTACATAACGCACAAGCGTATAATCAACAGGCACTTGACTGCTTTCTCTTGCTTTACTGTAATATGCGGCAAGCTGTGCCGCCTCTAAAATTGCGGTATCGCTAATTTCTCTGCCTTCCGCAAAAACAACTGTATGCGAACCGTGAATATCTTTTGTGTGCAGCCACATATCATTTTTATTTGCAATTTTTAATGTAAGTTTATCATTTTGAGTATTGTTTCTGCCTACCAAAATTTTAAATCCGTCACTTGAAGTAAATTCAAGCGGCGGCAGTGCCGCCTGCGGTCTTTGCTTGCCCTTTTGTTTGCGTAAATATCCCTGCTCGGTAAGCTCTTCCCTTATCTGCGCAAGTTCACGCTCACTCTCCGCACGGCTGACCGTATCAAGTACAGAATCAATGTATTCAAGCTCTGACCTGCCTTTCTCAATCTGTTCGGTCAAAATATGCTCTGCATTTTTCGCTTTTTGATAATCTTTATAATATTTTTGAGCATTTGCTGCCGGAGAAATTGCAGGATTGAGTTTTATGCGGATAAGCGACATATTTTCATCGTAAAAATTTTCCACTTCCGCAAAAGATGCGCCACGCTCAATACGGTAGAGATTTGCCTGCAACAAATCACCGTTTATTCTAAGCTGTTCACGATTTGCACATTCTTTAAGTTCAATCTTTTGCTTTGCAAGTTTACGGGAAATTCTTTCGCTTAAATTAACAAGCATTTTTGTAAGGTCTTGAGATTTGACCCTCATTCTCTCTCTTGAATCTCTGGTTTCGTAAAAGCTGTCAAGAAGTTGTGAATATGTGTCAAAGTGCTTTATTTGAGCAAAATTTCCGTATTGCTCAATATCTGTAAATGTAAAATCAATCGGCTTGCCGTCATCTCTTATAACCATACACGGTTTGCCTGCATATTTATTAACATTTACATACAAATCATCGAGCACATCAACAAGTCTGTCATAATGCTGTTTATCCATACGGGTAGTTGTGCCCTCGCCCACTCTGTACTCAAGTTCTCTGCACACAAGAGGCGATACACCTTGAATTGCCCTTAGCAGTGCCTTGTTAAGCATCATTTCACCATCAAAATCAACTGTTTTTTCCGCTATTTCTTCTGCCGAATGTTTAAGAATTGAAAGTTTATCCTGCGCCTCGGGAAGTTCGTATTTTATATTTGGAAGCACAAGTCTACGGCTGCTCATAGTCAGGTCAACACGCTTGAGGGAATCAATAATTACTCCGTTTGAATCCACAATAATAATATTGCTGTACATTCCCATAATTTCGCAAACTACTGTTATTAGAACGGCATCGCCGAGTTCGTTTACACATTCAAAATCAAGGAACAGCACTCTGTCGCATTCCTGTTGACGAACCGCAACCAGCTTTCCGCCGCCGATACGCTTACGCAAAAGCATACAAAACATAGGCGGTGAAGCGGGATTTTCAGGTGTATTGCCGCAAAAATGCACCCTCGGTGAATTTGCCCTTGCCGAAAGCAAAAGTTTTTTATTGCCGTTAAAGGTACGCATCGCAAATACAAGTTCATCTCTGTTCGGCTGATAAATCTGCGATACCCTGGCACCGAGCGCCTCGGTTTCTATTTCGTGTTTTATATATCTTAAAAAAATTCCGTCTAAAGCCATCTTTTACCTCTATTTATGATATTTGCCGTTGGTAGAAATTTCAAACGCACGGTAAATCTGTTCCGACAGTACCATTCTTGCCATCTGATGAGGAAATGTCATTTTACTCATAGAAAGTTTGAAATCCGCTCTGTTTTTCACCTTATTGCTAAGTCCGTAACTTCCGCCGATAATAAAATCCACCGTACTTTTTCCTGTAATTGCCGCATTGTCAAGCATTGCAGAAAGTTCTTCGCTTGAAAGCTGTTTGCCCTCGATGCACATTGCCACCGCATAATCACCTGCACCGATTTTCTTAAGTATTCTTTCTCCCTCTGCCTCAATTACCTCTGAAATTTCAGCCCCGTTCGGATTGTTATTTCTTATTTTTTCTTCCGCAAGTTCAACTACCGCAAATTTACTAAAGGCAGTAAGTCGTTTTGCGTATTCGGAAATTGCGTCTGTAAAATATTTCTCTTTAATTTTTCCTATACAAATTATATTTATTCTAATCATCTTTCACCATTAAAAAATTACCGATTTAGCATTAGTTTCTGCGGGCGCTACATCGAGAGTATAATCTATTCCCCTATTCATTCCGTACTTTGAAAGTTCGTTTACAGCTGTATTAAGCGCTATTGACGGAGTATTATTTTGCTCACTTAAGTGACCGAGCATAAGTCTTAAAGTACCTGACTGCACAAGTCCCGCAAGCTCGGCGGCACAATCGGGATTAGACAAATGACCGTATTTAGAGAGTATTCGCTTTTTGAGTACAAACGGATACGGGCCGTTTTTCAGCATATCAACATCGTGGTTTGACTCAATAACCGCAAAATTGCTGTGTGCAACGGCATTTCTTACATCATCGGTCATATATCCCATATCGGTAGCAACAGTGGCGATTTTACCGTCTGCAAGCGTTACAGAGTAGCAACAGCTTTCAGCGGCATCGTGCGGAGTATCGATTCTTTTAATAAGCATATCGCCTACCGCAACTTCGTTTTCGATAACCTCGGTTTCAAAGCGTTTATCCAGACGATTTGCCCTTTCAAGCGCCTCAAGTGTACCCTGACTTGCATACACCTTAAATTTATAGCGAGATGCAAGCACTTTGATTGCATTGCAATGGTCTGTATGTTCGTGTGTAATAAACACTGCGCCGATTATGCGTGGATCTATTGAATTTGTAAGTAAAGCATTTTCAATCTGCTTGCATGAGCGTCCTGCGTCAATAAGTACGCCCTGCGTTGCTGTACCGAGAAAATAACTGTTTCCTTTACTGCCGCTAAAAAGCGGTACTGCCTTTGCCAAACTAATCTACTCCTATTCAACAATAATCATAATAATATATAATAACACAAAATTCGCATTTTGTCATCTGCATAATAAAAAACCCACAGCTGAAATTTGCTGTGGGTTAAATAAATTATTTTTTCAAAGCAGCTGCGGGAAGTGCATATTTTTTCTTGTATTCCTTATAGTCTGCGTTGTACTGAATATCATCGGAATTTTTAAGTTCGTGCAAATATTCGTGTGCATCGTAGCCGTTGTTGTTGATTTCAATAACACCGACCGCAATGTTTGAACAATGGTCGGAAACTCTTTCCATACTTGTAATAAGGTCAGAGAAAATAAATCCGAGTTCTATTGTACATTCGCCGTTTGTAAGACGCTTAACATGAGCCTCTTTAAGTTTATCTCTGATGCGGTCAATAACCTGTTCAAGAGGTTCAACTTTCGCCGCAAGTTTTACATCGTTATTGATAAATGCAAGCGTTGCATTATTTATAATCTCTTTTATAGCGTCCATCATAACATTAAGACCCGCCATAGCCCCTTCGGAGAAAACCGCTTTTTTCTCCTCAATTTCTTTTGCGGCACCGACAATATTCATTGCGTGGTCGCTGATTCTCTCGAAATCACCTATACCGTGCAAAACTCTCTGAACACTTTTACTGTCGTTTTCAGAAAGATTTTTCTGACTTAGTTTTACAAGATATGTCGAAATTACATCTTCGTACATATCAATTGTGTCTTCGTTTTCAGAAAGGGTGTCAGCCGCTTTTTCGTTATAATTACCAACCATTTCAAGTGCGCCGAGAAGTGTACCCTCCGAAAGTCTTGCCATTTTTTCCGTAACATTTAAAGCACGGTCTGTTGCAAGTGAAGGTGTGTTGAGGAAACGCTCGTCGAGGAATGGTGTTTCACTTTCTTCTTCCGTATCCTTAATTGTAAGGCAAGCGAGTTTTTCAAGCTGGCGTGTAAAAGGAAGTAACATAGCTGTTGCTGCAATGTTAAATGCTGTATGGATAACAGCGATATTTGCCTCGGCAACCACATCGTCCAGGAATCCGTATTGGAATATTAAATTTGAACCGTAGAACAGCGCACAAATTACAAGTGTACCTATAATATTAAAATAAAGGTGTACCAAAGCAGCACGCTTAGCGTTTTTCTTTGCACCTATACAAGAAATCAAAGCAGTTACGCAAGTACCTATATTCTGACCCATTACAATCGGAATTGCCATTGAGTATGTAATCGCACCTGTTTTTGAAAGTGCCTGCAATATTCCGACCGATGCGCTTGAACTCTGGATAATTGCTGTGAGTAATGCACCTGCAATAATACCGAATACAGGGTTATTAAAGACTGTAAGAAGATTTGCAAAGTTAGGATTGTCAGAAAGAGGTGCTACCGCAGAACTCATAGAATCCATACCGAACATTAAAATTGCAAATCCCAAAAGAATGGACGCAAGGTTTTTCTTACTGTCGCTCTTTGTAAACATAATAAGAATTATGCCTATAAAAGCGAAAACAGCAGAAAAAGATGTCGGTTTAAGCAGCTGCATAAATACGCTGTCGCCCTCAATACCCGAGAGACTTAAAATCCACGCTGTAACTGTTGTGCCGACATTAGCACCCATAATAATTCCTATTGCCTGTCTTAGCTTCATAATACCGGAGTTTACAAAGCCGACTACCATAACCGTAGTAGCGGATGATGACTGTATAACAGCTGTAACGGCTGCACCGAGCAAAAATCCTTTGAAAGTATTGTTAGTCATTTTTTCAAGAGTTTTTTCAAGTTTACCGCCCGAGAATTTTTCAAGGCCGTCACCCATTGTATTCATACCATACAAAAAGAGTGCCAAGCCACTCAACAGCTGAAGAATCGAAAAAATATCCATATCCCTAAACTCTCCTTTTCCTTTGTAATGATATTAGTATTAAGTCAAAGTTTTATTTTGCATTTGTAAAATCTATGTAAAGTTTTTTACACAACAACAACTGCGCCCTGTATATAAGTAAGACTTAAACAAGACGCAGCCGTAATATTAAATATTAATATTTAATTTTGCTAAAAGTACATTTTATAATTTTTACAATGCTTTTACTTTAAATGTAAATACCGTACCGTTTTCATTACTCTTTAATGTAATAGTACCGTCATGTCTTTCGGCAATATGTTTTACAATTGCAAGTCCAAGACCTGTACCGCCGGTTTCTTTAGAACGGCTTTTGTCAACTCTGTAAAAGCGCTCAAAAACTCGTTTTTGATGTTTTAACGGAATACCGATTCCCGTATCCGCAACACTGAGAACGGCGTTTTCGTCCTCTTTTTTAACAGTAACGGTAACATTTCCGCCCTTGCGGTTATATCTTATCGCATTGTCACAAAGGTTATAAACAAGTTCATAAAGTTGGTTACGATTGCCGTTTATTAAAATTTTATCTTCCGCATTAACTTTAATGACAACCTCGTGTTTATTTGCATTTGTATGTAAATCTTCCGCTACCTCTCTTGAAAGTCCCGACAAATCGACCTTATCATAATTTACGGGTCTTGTGTTTTCGTCAAGTTCGGAAAGCTCTATAATATCGCCAATCAAAGAAAGCAGTCTGCCTGATTCTTTATGAATTTTTCCGGCAAATCTTTCAATATCTTCCGGTGCAACAATTCCGCTTTCTATAATTTCCGCATAACCCGAAATTGAAGTGAGCGGAGTTTTTAACTCGTGGGTAACATTTGCGGTAAATTCACGCCTCATTTTTTCGGCTTTTCGTTTAGCCGAAATATCAATTATAAGACAGATTACACCTTTTTGTTCGCTGTTTGAATACACCGGACTTGCAATTATCTGCAATACTCTGCCGTTTATATTGCCTTCATTACTGCTGCGTTCACCGCTGAAAGCCTTGTCAACACATTCGCACAAAACCTCATTGCGTGAAAATGAAATAAGACTTTCGCCAACAGTGCCCTCTGAATCCGTACCGAGATATTTTGAAGCGGAATGATTACACATAAGCATATTCTTATCCATATCAAGCATTATAAAGCCCTCGGACATATTTTGAATAAGCGTGTCTATTCTGTCTTTTTCAAGCTGTAAGCGTGAAACCTGCTTGTTAATCTGCTTTTGCTGACTTGAAATGGTGCGGGAAATTGAACTTAATTCTTCATATTGATTGCCGTCAACATTGCTTTCGAGATTTTCTATAGGCGCAATAATTTTTTTCGTTGACCTTTTTGAAAGCACACAGCAAAGAATAAATACAATAATTATTACGGCAAACAAAATCGGAACAAGGTGCATAAAAATGGAGTAGCCGTTTTCCATAGTTTCAGACAATCGCAAAACATTTCCGTTTGAAGTTTTTACAGCATAATAATATGTAACATTGCCGAGTGTTTCTGATTTTCTGCTGTCATCGCCGTATCCGTTTTTCATTGCATTTATAAATTCGGGACGATTGGAGTGATTTCCCATTTTTGTAACATCAACGCCGTCATCGCTTTCCAAAAGAACATTTCCGTTGCCGTCGAGCAATGTAACTCTTATTCGTGATGAACTTAAATCGTGCAGCAATTCATAGCTGCTGTTTTTATTATAAAGATTTGCGGCTATATTTGCATAATCTTTTAATGTTGTTTTTTCCGAAGAAGAAAAAATAAACCAGAAAGCGGCTGTTGAAAAAACAGCCGTCAAAAGAATGGATACACCAGCGGTGATTATAAATCTTTTTAAAAGAATTTTTCTTAGTTTCATTTATCATTCTCCTGCCTTGTATCCTACATTACGCACGGTTTTAATAAGGTTGCCGCATTCTCCGAGTTTTTGTCTTAGAGTTGTAATGTGCATATCAACCGTACGGCTCTCTCCCTCGAAATCGTAACCCCAAACATTAATGATAATGTTCTCTCTTGTGAGTGCCATACCTTTATTGTTAAGCAGGTATTTGAGCAATTCGTACTCCTTGTATGTAAGGCTGCACTGTTCTCCGTTTGAAGTTACAATATGCTTTGAATCGTCAAGAACAATTCCGCCAAGTTCCACGGTTTCGGGCTTTTCTTCTACCGTACAACGTCTTAAAATTGCCCTTACTCTTGAAATAAGTTCAAGTACGGAGAACGGCTTTGTAAGGTAATCGTCGGCACCCATATCAAGTCCTTTTACCTTATCCATCTCACTTGACTTTGCGGTAACAAGAATAACCGGAATATTTTTTGTAGACTTGTCTTTTCTTAATTTTTCAAGTACAGACAATCCGTCAAAATCGGGAAGCATTACATCAAGAATAACAAGCTGCGGCTTTATTTCCGCACACGCTTTAAAAAAGCTCTTGCTTTCTCCAAAGCTTTTAACCTCATAACCGCTGTTTTTCAGTGCGTAGGTTTCAAGCTCCCTGATGTCTGTATCGTCTTCTACAATATAAATAAACATATAATTCTAACTCCCCGATATAGATTTAAGGCAGACATACTTCCGCCTTAAACCTAATTATATCACAATAGTCTTGATTTGCAACAAAAATCATCAAAGGTTATACTGTCTTTCCTGTAATTGAAAACACAACCCATTCACCGATGTTCTCTGCGTGGTCGCCGATTTTTTCAAAATACTTTGCAATAAGCAAAACATCTATAGCCTGCTGATCAAGTTCTTTATTTGCGTTTATAATATCGATAACCTCTTGTTTTACCTTATTGAAAAGGTCATCAATAGCGTCGTCCATAGTAGCTACGGTATTTGCAAGTTTCAAGTCTTTTTTAACAAAAGCGTCAATAGCCGTTGTTACCATATTTGAAGAACGCTCTGCCATTTCAGAAAGATGAGTCATTGAATAAATGTTTTCACAGTCTTTCAAATAAGTTGACATTTCCGCAATGTCAATAGCCTGATCGCCGATTCTTTCAAGGTCGGTAATCATCTTAAGAGCCGCAGATACCGTTCTTAAGTCACCTGCAACAGGCGACTGTAAAAGGAGGAGATTTAAACAATAGTTTTGTATTTCTCTCTCCATCTTATTGATTTTTTCTTCAATAATTCTTGATGTTTCAAGTTTATCGTATTCTCCGTTTGTAATAATGGTTATCGTATTTTTTATTGCACCTTCAACCAAAGCCCCCATTTCAATGAGTTTATCGTTCAGTGCTTTTAATTCCAAATCAAAATACTCTCTCATTAGCCGAACCTTCCTGTAATGTATTCCTCTGTACGCTTATCCTTTGGAGTAGAAAACAAGGTAGCCGTATCAGTGCATTCAATCATTTCGCCAAGCAGGAAGAATGCCGTATTATCAGCAATTCTCATTGCCTGCTGCATATTATGTGTAACCATAATAATGGTATATTTATCTTTAAGCTTCATACAGAGTTCCTCGATTTTACCTGTGGAAATAGGGTCAAGTGCAGATGTTGCCTCGTCCATAAGTAAAACTTCAGGCTTTACCGCAAGCGCTCTTGCAATGCAAAGACGCTGCTGCTGACCGCCCGAAAGACCGAGTGCGCTCTTTTTAAGTCTGTCCTTAAGTTCATCCCAGATAGCGGCGTCTTTCAAAGACTGCTCTACGATTTCGTCAAGCTCTCTTCTGCTTCTTATACCGTGTGTTCTCGGACCGAAAGCTATGTTATCATACACGCTCATAGGAAACGGATTTGCTTTTTGAAAAACCATACCCACTCTTTTTCTGAGAACATTTACATCCATATTTTTGCCGTAAATATCCTCGTTATCAAGACGGATATCACCTGTAATTTTACAACCCTCAACCAAATCATTCATTCTGTTAAGTGATTTCAGGAGCGTTGATTTACCGCAGCCCGACGGGCCGATAAAAGCTGTAATACGGTTTGCCTCCATATTAAAGTTTACAGACTTTAATGCGTGAAATTTGCCGTAATACAGGTTCATATCCTTAATTGTAAACTTATCCATTTATTTTCCTTCCACTCTTACTTATTTTTACTTGTAAGCTTTTTGGCGATAAATGCCGAAAGCGTATTTATTAAAAGTACAAGCACAAGCAATACAACCGCTGTTGCCCAAGCCTGATCTGTATGCAATCCCTCATTTGCAAGTACATACATATGAATAGCAAGCGTTCTGCCCGAAGACATAAGACCTTTTGCAAGACCCGACGCCGAACCCGATGTATATAAAAGAGCCGCAGTTTCTCCGACTATTCTGCCTACTGCAAGAATTATACCTGCAAGAATACCCGGCATTGCACTCGGAAGAATTATTCTTATAATTGTTCTCAGCTTGCCTGCGCCAAGTCCGTAACTGCCCTCTCGGTACGAGTCGGGAACAGAAAGCAAAGCTTCCTCTGTAGTTCTCATAATTGTCGGTAATACCATAATTGCAAGTGTAAAAGAACCTGCAAGCAATGAAAGTCGCCACTGCAAAGTAGTTACAAAGAATAACATACCGAACAAACCGTAAACAATCGACGGAATACCCGAAAGAGTTTCTGCCATAGTTCTGATAAGTTTTACAAACTTGTTGCCCCTTTTTGCATATTCCGCAAGGTAAATCGCAGCACCTACGCCAAACGGTACGGCAATTACCAAGGTAAGCAAAGTTACCACAACAGTATTGATAATTGCAGGCATACAGGATACATTATCACTGTTATATTCCCATGCAAACAGCTCCGGTGTAATATGCGGAACACCCATTACAAGAATATATACAATTAAAAATACCAGAGCAAGCACTGATATTGCCGCTGCAAGTACAACCAATATAAACAAAACAAGTGAGAGCGGCTTTCTTTTATATTCTCTTAATCTTTGGGCAAATCCTGTTTTATTGATTGCCTTTATTTCATTGTTATCAGCCATTCTTTTCACTCCTGCTCTTAATTGCCTGCATTGAAAGTGTAATAATTAATATGAACACAAACAAAACTACACCTGTTGCTATAAGTGCCTGTCTGTGAAGTCCTGTTGAGTAACCCATCTCAAGTACAATATTTGCTGTAAGCGTTCTTACACCGTCCGTAAGTGATGTAGGAATCTGCACCTGGTTACCTGCAATCAGGATAACCGCCATAGTTTCGCCGATAGCTCTGCCTATGCCAAGCACAACACCTGCAAGAATACCCGACTTTGCGGCAGGAAGCATTGTTTTGAACACACTTCTCTCTCTTGTTGCACCGAGTGCCAATGCACCCTCGTAGTAATTTTCGGGCACCGCACGGATTGCCGACTCCGAAACGCCTATAATTGTAGGCAAAATCATAATTCCGAGCACTATTGACGCCGCAAGCAAACTTGAACCGTCGACGTCAAAGTTATCTCTGATAAACGGTACAATTACCATAAGTCCGAAAAAGCCGTAAACGATTGACGGAATACCTGCGAGTAATTCTGTTGCGGGTTTTATAACCTTATATAACGGTTTCGGACAAAAACGAGCAAGGAAAACCGCTGTTAAAATTCCGATCGGCACACCGATTACTACCGCACCGGCTGTAACATATATACTGCCGATAATCATTGTAAATATTCCGTAGCTTGCAGGAACATTTGTCGGTGCCCATTCTGTGCCGCCTATAAAATTAAAAAGTCCGATTTCTGCCATTGCCGGAACACCGTTGTAGAAAAGGAAAATACAAATAAGCACAACCGCCGCTATGCTGGCAAGGGCTGTCAGGAAGAAAACTCCCTGCATAGCCCTTTCTTTAATATTGCTTAATCTCATTTAGTTATATCGCTCCAAACCTTAGCTTCACCTGTGTAGATAGCTTTTACCTGATCCATTGTGAGATTTTCTGTAGTATTGTTTGTATTTACGATTACCGCAATACCGTCTTTTGCAATTGTTGCTGATGCAAGAGCTGTTTCTGTATCCTTAAGCTCTCTTGATGCCATACCGATGTCACAAGTACCCTCAAGTGCAGACTGCATACCTGCCGAAGAGTCTGATGTCTGGAGTTCGATTTCTGCCTTTGTATTAATCTGCTTGTAAGCCTCAATAAGTTTTTCCATTACAGGAGATACCGAAGTAGAACCTGCAACTGTAATTTTGCCCTCCGGCTTTGTTCCTGCATATGCTGCATTTTCAGATACTGGAACATAACCCTCTTTAGAAATTACTGCCTGACCGTCTGAACTTAAGATATAATCTACAAAGTCCTTAGCAACACCGCTTAAGTCACCCTTATATGCAATGTTAAACGGACGGCTGATTTTATATTCGCCTGACTTTACATTCTCTGCTGTTGCGTCAACATCTTCAATCTTAAGAGCCTTAACACTGTCGTTAAGTGAGCCGAGTGAAATGTAACCGATTGCTGCGTCATTACCCTTTACATTAGTAATAACAGCCTCTGTGCCGTTTACTGTAACAGCGTCGGTTCTTGTTGTGTCTGTCTTTGTGTCGCCGTCTTTAACAAGAACACCTGTAAGCTCTACGAAAGCATCACGAGTACCGGAGCCCTGCTCTCTTGTAATAACAGAAAGTGATTTGCTTGTATCAAAAGCACTTGTGTTTGATGAATCGGCATTGCTTGAGTTGTCGCCTGATGCTGTTGATGAAGAATTGCCGCCGCAGCCTGCAAATGCACTTACCATAATTACGCCTGCTGCTAATACCGATAATAATTTTGTACTTGTTTTTTTCATAAATATAATCTCCTCAAATAATTATCGTACTTCTTTTGAGTACGGTCTTAGTTTAGTTAATTTTTGTAAAGCTATTTACCTCCTATTTGTAAAATACCCGTAAAAAATTATTTTAATTATGTTATGAAATAATATTTTCTATAAAAAGTGATGACAAGAGGCAAATAATATGTTATAATATTATAAATATTGATATTTAGGAGGCTGAAACCAATGGAAAATACAAAGATTCCATATAAAATTTATCTTGACGAAAGTGAAATACCTACTCAATGGTATAATGTTCGTGCAGATATGAAAAACAAGCCTGCTCCTCTTCTTAACCCTGCTACATTAAAACCAATGACAGCAGAGGAGCTTTATCCTGTTTTCTGTAAAGAACTCGTAGCACAGGAACTTAACGATACAGACGCATACATAGATATTCCGCAGGAAATTCAGGATTTCTATAAAATGTACCGTCCGTCCCCGCTTATCAGAGCATATTTCCTTGAAAAAGCTCTCGGTACTCCTGCTAAGATTTACTATAAGTTTGAGGGTAACAATACAAGCGGCAGTCATAAATTAAACTCTGCCATTGCACAGGCTTATTATGCTAAAAAGCAGGGTCTTAAAGGCGTTACAACAGAAACAGGCGCAGGCCAGTGGGGTACCGCCCTTTCAATGGCTTGTTCTTACTTCGGTCTTGATTGTAAGGTATATATGGTAAAAGTATCTTACGAACAAAAGCCGTTCAGAAGAGAAGTTATGAGAACTTACGGTGCAAGTGTTACTCCTTCCCCGTCTACAGATACTGCAGTCGGCAGAAAAATTCTTAAGGAGCACCCGGGCACAACAGGCAGTCTTGGCTGTGCAATTTCCGAGGCTGTAGAAGTTGCAACTTCTACAGAAGGATACCGTTATGTACTCGGCAGTGTGCTCAATCAGGTACTTCTTCACCAGTCGGTTATCGGTCTTGAGGCTAAAAAAGCTCTTGATAAATACAATGTTAAGCCTGACATCATTATCGGTTGTGCCGGCGGCGGTTCTAACCTTGGCGGTCTTATATCTCCGTTCGTAGGCGAAAAATTAAGAGGTGAGGCTGATTACAGAATTATTGCCGTTGAACCTGCATCTTGCCCAAGCTTGACAAGAGGTAAGTTTGCATATGACTTCTGCGATACCGGCAAGGTTTGCCCGCTCTCTAAGATGTACACACTCGGCAGCGGATTTATTCCGTCCGCTAACCATGCCGGCGGACTTCGTTACCACGGTATGAGCAGCACACTTTCACAGCTTTACCACGACGGTCTTATGGAGGCTACTTCTGTTGAGCAGACATCTGTATTTGCTGCCGCAGAACAATTTGCAAGAGTTGAGGGTATTCTCCCTGCTCCGGAAAGCAGCCATGCAATCAGAGTTGCAATTGATGAGGCTCTCAAATGTAAAGAAACAGGCGAAGAAAAAACTATTCTCTTTGGTCTTACAGGTACAGGCTACTTCGATATGCTTGCATATGAGAAGTTTAACGACGGTCTTATGAGCGACTATATTCCGACAGACGAGGAACTCCAGAAAGGCTTTGACGGTCTTCCGAATGTTCCGGAGAACTGATATACTGATATAATTATTATGGAGAGAGGCTTTCCTCTCTCCTTTTTATTATAGTAATTTTTATTAATAATTGTAAAAATATCAACTTAATTAGTCATAACTAACTCGCAACTACTTGACAAAATAATTCTGTTGTGCTATTATTCCATTCGTAGAAAATTATTCTTGAAAGGAAATGACATATATGGCAAAACCAAAGCTTCCAATTCCTGTAACACTTCTTACAGGTTATCTTGGTTCCGGTAAAACTACACTTATCAACCATGTCCTCGGCAATCAGGAGGGCTACAAATGTGCCGTTATCGTAAATGATATAGGCGAAGTTAATATTGACGCTGAACTTATTCAGAAAGCAGGCGTTGTTACTCAAAAAGATGACAACCTTGTTCCGCTTTCAAACGGCTGTATTTGCTGTACACTTAAAGTTGACCTTATCAATCAGATTGCAGAACTTGTAAAGTCAGGTAAATTTGATTATATTCTCATTGAGGCAAGCGGTATCTGCGAGCCGCTCCCTATTGCACAGTCTATTGCTGTACTTGAGGGTGACGAAGAGGAAGGCACTCCTGCTATCTGCCGTCTTGACAACATTGTAACTGTTGTTGACGCACTCAGAATGGCTACAGAGTTTGGCTGCGGCGACAATCTTCTTAAAGACGATGTTGACGAAGAAGACATTGAAAGCCTTGTTATTCAGCAGATTGAGTTCTGTTCTACTATCATTCTCAACAAAGTTGATATGGTAAATGAGGAACAGCTCGGCAGAGTTAAGGCTATGATTAGAACTCTTCAGCCAAAGGCTAAAATTATTGAGGCTAACTACGGTAAGGTAAGCGTTGGCGACATTCTCAATACAAATCTTTATGACTTTGAAGAAACTGCGGGTTCAGCAGGCTGGGCACAGGCTTACGATAAGGACGAAGACGAGAAAAACGAGCATCACGATCATGATGAGGATGAACACAAACATCATCACCACGACGAGGACGAGCATCACCATCATCACCACGATGAAGACGAGCATGAGCATCACCATCATCATGATGACGAAGATCACTCTCACTGCGACCACGAGCACGGTCACTGCTGCCACCATCACCACCATGGTGACGATGACGAAGAGTACGGTATCGGTACTTTTGTGTACCACAGCCGCCGTCCGTTCAATCAGGAAAAATTACAGGAATTTGTAAACAACTGGCCAAAGGGCGTTGTTCGTGCAAAGGGTATTCTTTGGTTCTCCGATAAAGACAAGAGAGATTACCTCTATGTATTTGAGCAGGCAGGCGTACAGATTACCGCTACAGAAAACGGCAAATGGCTTGCTGCATTCCCTAAGAGCGAGCAGAAGAAATACTTTAAAGAGTATCCTGATATTGAAGAGCATTGGGATGAAAAATACGGCGACCGTGAAACCAAACTTGTATTTATCGGTCAGCATATGGATAAGCAGAATATTATTGAAAGACTTGACAATTGTCTTGACGATTAATAAAAATAATTACAGGGTTGATTCAGAAAATAGAATCAACCCTGTTTTTTATCAAAAATTGTAATTAATTTATGGTTTAGCACACAGTTAAAATTGTTTTGAAAAAGTATTCCGCATTTAGAATAGAACCTAAATTTTTAATTATTGATATAAAATATAAATTATTCTGATTTATTATCTTCTTTTGTTTTCTTTTTGGCGGCGGATTTAAACGGAACAACCGAACCGTCCTCCTGTTTAATACTTACATTATCGAGAGTATTATCAAACTGTTCTCTGATTTCAGCAAGATACACGGCATAAAGCTGTTTCTGTTCTGCCTGTTCTTCGGCATTAAGTCCGAGTGTTTTCTTTTTCTTTGCAAGTTCATTTATTCTTTTAATTAAATCTTTATCCATAATAATCACTTCCTATGTTAATAATACCACACTGTAAAGTTTTTTGCAATACAAAAGCCGTATCATATGGACAACCATAAGATACGGCTTAATTTTTTACCAGTAACGAGCCTCAGTTTTTACTCTTGTATATGCTTTTTTGCTTCTCGCTCTTGTACGGCGGGCTTTTTTTGAAGCCTTAATATTTTTAATAATATATACACCGCCAAAAATCGAAAGTAAAGCAAGAACTACCACAAACCAAAGACCAACATTAAGATTGCGCTTTACAACTGCCGAAATAATAGCAGGTGTATTGGCTGATGTATTTGAAAGTGCAGCCTTTGTAACCTTATTTGCAGCCTGCGCTACAACTGCGGCTGAATGTGTATAATCCTGATTTTGTGTATTCTGCAAAACAAATTGTGATGAACCTACCTGCGGCATTGCATACGGACCTGTGTAGCTTACTGTAGAAGCAAGTGCGGAACCGTTGCTTGAAAGTGCTGTTGCCGAGAACATTGCCTGATATGTATCCTGATCCACAATACCTGTAGCTTCAAGATTATTTGCAAGCTGGAATGCCTCAACAGCTTGTACTGTAGTTTCTCCGAAGTAGCCGGTAGCTATTTCATTAAAGAAACCGAGAATAGCAAGTCTGTTCTGAATTGTGAGAACTGAGTTACTCTGATCGCCCAACTGATATGTAGGTGTCTGTTCAGCAAGTTTTGCCTGAACATCGGCATAGGTAGGACAATCTTCCGAGTAAAGAATATCTCTGTCTGTACCTGAAATACCGTCAACATCTACTCCTGCTGCCTGCTGGAACTGAATGTAAGCTGCCTCTGTTGCATCGTCAAACTTACCGTTTACTTCGCCATCATAGTAGCCAAGCTCCTTAAGTCTTTCCTGAATCTTCGTTACTTCGTCACCCTCATCGCCGTTTCTGTAAAGAACAGGCTCTGTAGGTGTTTCTTCTTTTACCTCTTCAGTCGAACTGCTGTTATCGCTGTCAGTTGAAGAATCGTCAACCGTGTTGTTTGAAGAGTTGTTGTCTGAACTTGAAGAAAAATTGTCGGAAGAATTTGAAGAAGACGGATCTGACGGAGTATTGCTTGATCTGCCCTTTGAATCAAAGTAATATGTAGTGCCGTCAATTGTTCTTGATGTATCTACAATGTATTCGCCGTTTTCATAGTAATAATAATCACCGTTGAACTCTTCCCAACCGTTTTCTATGTAGTCAATAGCGCCTACCTTGTACCACTGTGTCCACCCCATATAATCTACGGTGTCATAGCATACATCTTCGTCATCGTTTCTTGCATCAACTGCCATACCGTCGCCGATATATACACCGACATGACCATCCATATGAAGACCGAGTCCGTGTATTCGTGGAATACCGTTGCTGACATATCCACTTGCGCTTGATGCATACAGCTGTGAATCTCCGCCTCTTGCGTTGCCTCCGCAATAGGAATAAATAAGACCGGAACAATCTACGGTACCCGGAGTAGCTCCGCCGTAAACATAGCTCCAACCGCTGTAATATGCATTGAGCGCCCACTCTGCAAGACCTGCACCTGTGCCTGATGCATGAGCTGTAGTACTGCCTGCGACTGCGCACGCACCCGAAAGCATTGTTACACTCAACAGCACAGAAGCAATTTTCTTACTTCGCTGCATTGTATTACCTCCAAATTGTGTCAGGTGTAATAATTACATCAAAATTACACTTATTAACAAATTTGTAATAATTATAGCAGATATTCAAGAAAAAATCAACCCCTTGTTTAGCATCCCTCCCCTTTTTTGTTAAAAAGCACAATAAAAATGCTATTATAATTCAATATCAGAATTTTAATTCGCATTTAGATTACAAATCAAGTAAATTTTTGTAACATTTTGAAATAATTGTAAATATAATTATTTTAAACACGAGGCAACAAATAAGCCGCACTCTGACGAGTACGGCTGAATTTGTAATAATTAAATTATTTTTCATCATGTTTGAAATCATTGTCAGAAATATTGTAAGTAGCACCTACACCTTCCTGAGCAAGTTTCTTTTCGTTTTCAATTACACTGTCCTTTTTGTCAGGCCACTTTGCATAGAGGACCTTCAAAAGGATAGGAGTAAGAATTGAAGAAACAATAATGAGAATGATTACAGCTGTAAAGAACTTAGCGTCCATAAGACCTGCGTCAAGTCCCTTTTGCGCAACAATAAGAGCAACCTCACCGCGGTTCATCATACCTACACCGATTTTAAGCGAATCCGTCATATTGAACTTACAAATTTTTGCCATACCGCCGCAGCCGATAATTTTGGTTACAAGAGCTACAGCAACAAGTGCGATTGAGAACCATAATATCTGCATATTAAAGTTATCAAAACTTGTCTGTAAACCGATGCTTGCAAAGAAAATAGGTCCGAAGATCATATATGAACTGATGTCCATTTTTCTTTCAATATAACCCGCATCATTGATGTTACAAAGAATAATACCTGCTACATAAGCACCTGTAATATCGGCAATACCAAAGAATTCTTCCGAACAATAAGCTGCCGCAAAACAAAGAACAAGTCCGAAAATCGGAATTCTTCTTGAATGAGGCCAGTGCTTGCTGATCCATTTAAAGAGGAAGTAAAGTGCAAAGCCAAGTACAATTGCAAGTACAAAGAAAAGAATTGTCTTGATGCAAACATCAACAGGTGAAACATCAGGGCTCTTGAAGCCGATAACTACGGTAAGAAGAATAATACCTATAATATCGTCAAGTATCGCAGCAGAAAGTATCGTTGTGCCGACCTTTCCTTTCAGATGTCCCATTTCCTTAAGAGCCTGTACGGTAATACTAACCGATGTTGCCGCAAGAACAGTACCCATAAATATGCCTTCGTAAAGCCGTGTATCCGGAGTACCGAATCCAAAGCCCATATAAACAAGCATACCGCCTACAAGAGGAACAGCAACACCTGACAAAGCAATCAACAATGCAACAGGTCCTGTTTTTACAAGTTCCTTAAGGTCTGTTCCCAAACCTGCCGAGAACATAAGTAAAATTACGCCGATTTCTGCCATACCTGAAATAAAATCGTCCTTAACTACAAGGTTAAGCAGTGAAGGTCCGATAATAAGGCCGGCAATGATTTCGCCAACAACCTGCGGTGCTTTGAGCTTACGGGCAAGAAGTCCGCAAAGCTTAGCAGCAACAAGGATTATGGCAAGATTTCTTAGAATAAGCATTAAATCCATAGTGCGCCCCTTCTCCCTATACATATTAATATAGGAAATATTAAAAATTTTCCACCATATATTTTAGCACTTTTGCTTTAAATTTCAAGACGGTATTGTTAATATCTTAACAGTAGCAACAGTTTTGTCATTATTTACATTTTTTAGTATTTATCTATAATATTTATGTATTTTTTATCTATATACAATTGATTTTAAAATTTTAGTAAATTAGTTGTTTTTTTATGGTATTTTAAATTACCATTTTAAAGACATTCAAGTATTTAAGCCTTTATTCTTAATTTGTAATTAGAAATAATTTCTTATTATTTTGTCGAATATGTAAGAATACAGCATACCTCAATACTAATTTATTATGTAATGCGATAAAAGTAACAAAAAGCGAAAAAAAAACGAAAAAAACATTGACAAATATTTAACAAAGATGTTAAAATGGTATTACTGAAAATTAGAAAATCAGTACCAGTATAAGTTTGAAAGGATCCTTCAAATTATGAAAAAAATATTATGCGCACTTATTGCAGGTGCAATGTGTGCAACAATGGTTTTCAGCCTTGCAGGCTGCGGCTGTTCGAATAAAAACGAACCCGGCTATACCATTGAAGCTACAAAGCCTGACCTTACAGACAACGGCTTTGGTTATTACATTGTAAACAGCAATGAGCTTATGGTAACAGAGTACACAGGTAACGAAAAAAATATTGTTATTCCGGATACCTATAACAACTATAAAGTAACATCAATAGGTCCTAACGCTTTCAGCGAAAAGGACATTGAGAGTATAACAATTCCCGATACGGTAACTGAGATTGAGGGTCATGCTTTCCAGTCATGTACAAATCTTAAGTCGGTTACACTTTCCAAAAATCTTAAAACATTAGGCAATAATGTATTTTTCCTCTGTACTTCACTTGAAGAAGTTACAGTTCCGGGTTCGGTAACAGACCTTGGTCTGTTCACATTCCAGGGTTCGGGAGTTAAAAAAGTAACTATCGAATCAGGCAGTCTTGAAGAAATCAGAGAATATGTTTTTTATCAGTGCCCTGCCATTACAGAAATCGACATTCCTGCCAATGTAACTAAAATGTCTGAATACAGCGTTTGTGATAACGCAAACACTGTTACAATAAATGCTCCAAAAGGTTCTTACGCAGAAAACTATGTAAAAACCAACGGAAAAACCAACAAGCTTGAATTTAAAGCTGTTGAAGAATAAGTCATCCATTTTCAGCTTTTTGCTGAATAAAATACAAAATGCTAGATAAGAGGTAGATTTAATGAGCACAAAAGAGTATCCGATCGTAGAAAACGCAGAGACTTTTGAGGCAGCTTTAGCAAAAGTTAAAGAAGCTCAGAAGATTTTCGCAACCTACACACAGGAACAGGTTGACAAGATTTTCCTTGCAGCAGCATCCGCAGCTAACAAGATGAGAATCCCACTCGCTAAAATGGCTGTTGAAGAAACAGGCATGGGCGTAGCTGAAGATAAGGTTATCAAAAACCACTTCGCTTCTGAGTACATTTACAATGCTTATAAAAATGTTCAGACATGTGGCGTAATCGAAGAGGACAAATCTTTCGGTATTAAAAAGATTGCAGAGCCAATCGGTTTGATCGCAGCGGTTATTCCTACAACAAACCCAA
>ENA-OPRK01000044-OPRK01000044.1-human-gut-metagenome-genome-assembly--contig:-NODE-44-length-116254-cov-4.858286_pt1 | contig 116254 bp, 102 predicted proteins | sample MGYA00241793_ERZ501877 | MGnify/ENA primary metagenome ERZ501877 (study PRJEB25962, sample SAMEA1966253) | human gut metagenome | biome: human gut; feature: human-associated habitat; material: faeces... | reverse complement strand
CTGTTACCTCCACATTCTTTTTTATTTTGAATGTCCGCAAAATCCGTCCTACATCTGTGGGTCATGGGGATCAATATTCATCTGGTAAAAATATAAAGCAGTCACCACATCAATGGCGGACATGGCTCCTCCCATGTGACCATGGCCGGCAGCCGCCACCATCCGCAGTACATTCCTCCTGCATCGCTGCGCCGTCAGTTCTAATTCCTCTTTACATCCGTCTTTTCTCATCTTCAGCGGTCCCCCTTTCCAGCTCCACAATCCTGCGCACCTTGGAGCCTGACCTTGATTCAGGATCAAAGGAATGGGTAAGATATTCCCGGACCATCATCTTGGCCACTTCGATTCCTGTCACCTGAGAACCCATGGTAATGATATTGGCATTATTGCTCAACACTGCCCTCTGAGCTTGAAATACATTATTAACTAATGCTGCATAGGCTCCCTTTATCTTATTGGCCGCCAGGCACATACCGATTCCCGTACCACATAAAAGGATTCCCCTGTCACACTCCCCCGCAGCCACTGTTTCAGCCACCTTAGCCGCCACATTGGCATAAATAGGATCGTCACTTCCAAAATCAACTGCCTCATAACCTGTTTCCTGTAAATACTCCATAATCTGATTCTTGAATTCCTTTGCATTTGGATCGCAACCTACCGCTATTTTCATAAACTTTTCCTTTTTCCTTCCTTTCTGGGATTTTTCTTGTTTTAACCTGTATATACATGTACTTATACAATAGCACAACGTTAATCAATTGTAAAGTATGCTTATAAACTTTTCTAATTTTTTTATTTATCCGTCATTTAAGCAGATTTACAATTGACTTACTCCATGCAGCGTGTTATATTGTATATACATGTTCATACTTATTTGCAAATGAATTTTATCAATGATCAATTGAAAGGAGTAACGATGAGCCATCCAATAACCTATCTGTCCCTTGACTTTGGAACATCGGCAGTAAAAGCAGCCGTCATTACAGAAGAAGGGGATATCCTGTCACACGCCGCATGTGACTATCCTTACTTACTTCTTCCCGGTGAAAAGGTAGAATTAAGTCCTGAAAAACTGTTTGATGCACTGTGGTCGGCCGCTGCCAGACTTGACGAAACACTGCGTTCCCAAGTGGAATGGGTCTGTTATGATACCTTCTCCCCTTCCCCCGTTTTTATGAAAAAAGACGGTTCTCTTGCCTATCCCAACATTATCACGCATTTAGACCGCCGCAGCAGGGAACAGAGTGATTATATTGATAAGCTGTTAGGAAAAGACCATTACATGAATCTCTCCGGCATCTATCCGTTTCCAGGCGGCTGCTCTGCCATGACATTCATCTGGTTTCTTCAACATATGCCTGAAGTCTATAAAGAGACTGCTTATATTGGCCATTTAACCAGTTATATTCATAAAGCCTTTACAGGAGAATGGATGATTGATTTAGTCAATGCTTCCATGACCGGCCTTTATCATACGATAACGCAGGCCGGGTGGTCCCCTGAACTTCTGGATTCTTTTGGATTATCCGAGTCCCTGTTTCCACCCATCCATCTGCCCGGTACACGCTTAGGCTCTCTGCTCCCTGGTATAGCGGATAAGTTAGGTGTACCTTCCGGTATTCCCGTAGCTGTCGGAACGAATGACGTGGCCGCCGCACAGATGGGGGCAAAAAATAAGCTTCCCGGCGACATCATGAATACCGCGGGAAGCAGTGAGATGGTGGGTATCTTAACAGATACTCCAAGAGTCCGCCCTGATTACTATCTGAGGAATTCCGCCCTTCCAGGGATATGGCAAATTTACTCTACTACAGCCGGCGGTTTTGCGGTTGACTGGTTCTACCAGCAGTTCTGCACCGAGATGAGCAGGGAACGGTTCTTTCAGACCTTCGTACCGAACGCCATCCGCCATTACTTACATGATCCGTCAGTAACCTTCGATCCCTATTTAACCGGAGATCGACAGAGCCTGGAGAAAAAAGCTGCTGCCTGGCACGGATTAACCTTGGGAACCACTAAGGCCCAGATGTTTACCGCCATGCTGCGTTCCATGCAGATGGTGCTGAAAAAGACTCTCGATGAAGCTGCTCTCATCCAGAATTTGAACCACACCATCAAAGTTTCCGGAGGGATGGCCACCACGGCTTACCTGGAACTGAAGGCGGACTGCATTCCGGGCTTTGATTTTTCCGTCATGGACGATTGTCCCATACGCGGCAATATGGAACTGGTAAAATATTATATACAGCCATAAGCAGAAAGGAAGCTCTATGTACGAACAATTAAAACGCGATTGCAAAGAAATTATGAAACGTGCCATAGACTCTGGCGAGATTCCCTCTGCCAGTTTACTGGTGAGACAAAATGACAGGGAATTATTCTTTACTGCCGCCGGCTATGGGGATTCTGACAAACAGATTCCCATAGCACGCGATACCATATTCCGGCTCTATTCCCAGTCAAAACCTATTACAGCTGCCGCTGCCATGATTTTGATTGAACGCGGTTCTATGGATCTCTGCCAGCCGGTATCCGACTTTTTGCCTGGCTTTCAGAATCAGATGGTGGAAACAGAACATGGCCTTGTTCCACCCAAGCGTCCTGTCACGATCCGGGACCTGTTAAATATGACGTCAGGCACTGCTTATGAAGGCGACAGTCCCGCCGGAAAACAGTACTCGGATTTTTTTAATTACTTAATTGGGCGAATGGATACGGAAGAAGCCCTCACGACCTGGGAAGCCATGAATCAGGCTGGCAGGCTGCCGCTGCTTTTCCATCCTGGGGAATCCTTCTGCTATGGCATTTCCGCAGACATCTTAGGAGCCGCGATCGAAGTTGCCAGCGGCATTTCCTTTGGAAAATTTCTGGAACAGGAAATATTTGGTCCCCTGAATATGAAAGATACCGGATTTTACATAAAAAAAGAGAGTCTTAACCGGCTGGCTAAGACATATGAGAAAAAAGAAGATGGATTTTCCATCTATACAGGTAATCATCTGGGAATATCCCATACCATGTCAGAACCGCCCGCTTTTGAATCAGGCGGCGCCGGACTCTGTTCGACAGTCGATGACTATGCTGCTTTTGCCCAGATGCTGCTGAACCATGGTTCCTGCTGTGGACACCAGATTCTAAAACCTCATACAGTACAGTTCTTTACACATGGTTCCTTATATGATCATCAGCAGGCTGCCTTCGATTCCAGATTCCTCTATAAATCCGGATACACCTACGGCAATCTCATGCGCGTCATGGTTTCTCCCGGACATGCTGGAACGCTCTGTCCTTTAGGGGAGTACGGCTGGGATGGCTGGTTAGGCCCCGTATTCTCCAACTGTCCCAATGAACAGCTGACCTTTCTTTTCATGACACAGAAAACGGATTCCGGAACACTTTCAGTTGCCAGAAAGTTAATGAACCGAGTTTGGTCCGAGATAGTATAGGTGAACCATTTTATCTGTGAATCGATGTCAGTTAGATAAGTTTGTAGAATGTTCAATCGATTAATTTAACTCCAATTTTCATATACAGTATATCCCTACTATGGCCACATCACTTCCAAAAAGCTTAATGTATATGAACATAATTTTCTGGATCTGCCAATCATGGGCATGAAAGGCTAAGTCACTATTAATAACTGAAAGAAATTTTTTAAAGAAAAAGAAATTATTATACAATTTAGTGACCGTTTCCATTTTTTTAAGAATTAACAGATACAGTAAAAAAGATTATCACCTTCCTTGCAGTAAACATTAGGATTCTGGTATCCGCCTTGAATCTCGTATCTCACTTGATACTCATTATATTAAATTGTAACCTTTACAGCTAGTTTACAATTTAATATAATGAGTACAGTACATATAAGACACTTTCTTTGATAATTGCGTTTGGGGTACTTATTGTTATGATTACAGGTACAAAAAATAGTCACCAGTTGGAGTGAACTGCCTTATTTGTACTCTTATTATAATTCAATGTCAATCATGAATTTTCAACGTTTTTCCCTATTATTTTTTCTGTTTTTTCAATTACTTATCCTCTCTGAAGTTAAAAATCACAATTCTTTCCTTATCGCCGAAATGCAGTTTGTAACTGCTTAAATGTGGAACAATAGGAGCATGATACAATAAATAAGGCTGTTCCAAAGACAATGTTTCGAACAGCCCCCCTACTTAATGATCCAGCCATTCACCCGCCACCGGCCGCTTTTCCGCCGCTTCTTTCCTGCTTGTCCCGGCGTTTATTTTCATACATTCTGTCGTCTGCAAGTCTCATAAGTTCTTCCATATCCCTGCATTCTCCGCTGTATGCAATACCGTAACTCACCCAGAGTTCAAACGGATATTCCGAAGAATTGGAAAGCTCTTTTAATGCCCACTGGGCATTTTTTATGCCGGCTCTGACCCGTTCGATTCCATCTTCCGCCGTCATCAGTAAAAATTCATCACCGCCGTACCGGCTGACAATATCATCCGCTCCCGCCGCTTCCTCCAGGGCATGCGCAACCGCCGCAAGATACCGGTCTCCTGCATCGTGTCCCAGATTATCATTCACCGGCTTTAAATTATTCAAATCAGCAAAGCATATATAAAAAGGAATTCCGTTTTCATAATGGTACAGCATGGCCTTTCTGGCCACTTCACGGCTTTGACAGCCTGTCAGGACATCATGGAACGCTAACTGCTCCAATTTCTGTTCCAGAATTTTATGTGAAATCAGCTCTTTTCTGACCGAATAACTCTGCCTTTCAAAATGCTGAAGCTCCGTCAGGGTATGTATATGGCTAATACCAATATAGTATCCAATTAACACGCAGATACCCGACTTCATTCCCCAAAGCTTTATGATCGGTTCATTGCTCGGAGTAAAATAAATCAGTAAGTTTAAGTCCAGATAGATAAACAGAGAAAGTACAAGGCATAAAGAGAAGATAAGGTTCACCGGTTTGTCCGGATTCTCCTCTTTTTCCGCCCAGTCATGAAACTTATGCTGAAGCCCCCAAAAGCCCAATCCGGCCAGAACAAAACCGGCTGCAATGGGGTACGGCTTCAAACTGGCTATACTGCTGCTGATTCTGGAATCAAAGGCCGCCAGAGACTGATTTACAAGCAGGGCAGTTCCCGACCTTGTAATAAAATTGAATGCCAGTCCAATCATAGCCCCCTGGATTCCGCAGAAAAGGCTCATAGTCCACGGCACCCGGTACAACAGCGCAATTTCCAGAACCAGAAATACTGCAAAAATCGTCCAGTTGATAATCAGATAAAACCGCAGCTGGGAGATCAGCATAAACACTTCGTAGTTGATAATAAAAGTCACAACACTGCGCTTCCATTTTGGAAGCTTCTTTCCGGTCAGATAATCGATGTAGGCAAACATATGGTGATTGTATATGTAATAGCATACAGCCACAAACATGGTATAATAACCCTTCCAGGGCAGTACAAGACTCATTTATACATTCCCCCTTTTAAACTGCACTTTGTTAACATACATCCGCCGGTCGCTTTCCCGAAGCAGTTCTTCTAAATCAAAAGGCTCTTTATGAGGAGCAGACACTACCCCATAACTGAAAGACGGTCTGTAGCCTTCCCTGCCGGCGGTTTCAAGCAGTTCATTTACCTTCTTAAGCATGGATTCCAACCCTTCTTTTTCCGAGCTGTTAGAAACAATCATAAATTCATCACCGCCGATCCGGGAAAGAATATCACTTTTATTTAAGCTTTCATTCAGGCTGTCAGCGATCAATTTCAAGTATCTGTCCCCCTCCTGATGGCCAAGAGTATCATTTACCTTTTTCAGTCCGTTCACATCGATATAGGCGACCGTTACCTCCAGCCCGTCCTTTTGCATGGATTCCAGCATTTCCATTGCATATCTTCTGGTAAATGCTCCGGTCAGACCATCTATATAGGCCAGCTTCTGTAAAATCATCTGACGCTTCACATGCTCGGCCCGTTCCTCCTCCAGCCGGTAATATTCTGCTTCATAATGGGCCTTTTCAATAATTCTATGGGTATGGGCCAGAAAAAGAATAAACTGGATCATCAGGAGAATGCAGCTTCCAATTAAAAAGACGGACAGCAGAGCGTAAGGCAGTACAAAGACACAGGAAATGCTGTCAAATATCAGATATCCAAGTGCATACCATTCAAAAAAAATCAGTTGGTTAAACCGCTTTTCATCACTGGTTAAAAGTGTGATCCAGTCTGCAAAAATCTTTTTTTTCCACAGCATATTCATTAAATGAATCATAATCAATGTAATACACAAAGTAATTACACAGTATGTATTACTGAGATAGACGTCTCTTAACATGGACCCGGTCACCAATGATACGGCCGCCATGCTGATCAGGTTAACAGCAATGAAGCAAACGCTGAAAAAATTCATCCAGAAAAAAAGATTCAGCCTGCTTCTCTTTCCAATTGACCAGAATGTCATTCCATAGCCGCAGAATATCAAGAGATATACGATAAATAATGGCAAATGAATGTACCAGCCTGAAAACAAAATTCCCGCTTTTACAAAGGCTCTTATCATATATTCCACTTTTGTTCCCGTCTCACCTTCCCCGATCCCCGGCAGCTGATCGATCCTGAGTTCATTCATATAAAGAAGAAAAATGATTACGATCCAAAGCAGTGCCTCTCCGTACTTCATCTGCCACTTATCCCCCTTTTGCTTATTGTACAGCTATTTAATATTTTTTTTTTATTGTACCAAATAATATTCATTCTGTCTCACAGTAAAAAAACTTCTTTCCGGCTGAAACATGGTGTTGTTCACAGTTAGTTTCTGAGAAGGATAGTTTGTGAATGCAGAAAAGGAAGCGCTGAAAGCACAACTTTTACAGCTGTAAGTTCCCCATTGACTTATCCCCCCACTGGAATTAAACTTTAGAAAGACACAAACCCGACTGTATAAGTATTAATCTGAGGTAATCAACATGAAAGAATTCATTATAAAAACAGCATGGATGATGATTCCGCCACAGCCATATTCTGCTTTTCATATCTGTATTACAGCTGCAGGCTTTCTCATTGCCGTGCTGGCAGCTTATGTTCTTTCCAGGAAAATGGAGAGAAAAACTTTTATACGGCTGCTTATCTTCTGCGGCGTTATCCTGGCCGGCAGCGAAATTTATAAACAGCTTTTCCTGTATTTTGTGGTAAATCAGGAGAAATACGACTGGTGGTATTTCCCGTTCCAGCTGTGCAGCCTGCCCATGTATTTCTGTCTGCTCCTGCCGCTTGTGAAAAACAGGAAGCTGCAGCTGATTATACTGACCTTTATGCAGGATTTTAATCTTTTAGGCGGTATTATGGCTCTGGCGGAGCCCTCCGGCCTCCTTCATCCCTACTGGTTTTTGACGATGCATGGACTACTGTGGCATATCCTGCTGATCTTTATCGGGCTTTTGATCGGATTTTCCCATGAATCTGATTCCAGTTTTACCGGTTACATCAGGACACTGCCGCTGTTTCTGCTCTGCTGCGGGATCGCCACGCTGATTAATGTGACGGCCAAACCTCTCGGGCAGGCGGATATGTTCTACATCTCCCCCTACTATCCCAACAATCAGGCTGTATTTTACACCATTTCACAAAAGATTGGCGTGCTGCCCGGAAATATCATTTATCTGCTCTCGATCTGTATCGGCGGCCTTATATTTCATATGATTTTTGCACGGCTTTTCAGGCATGCAACCGGCAGTTGACAATCTGCAAGCCCTCAGGTTCTTGAAAAAAGGAGAAAAACTGATATAGTCTTACCAGAATTGAAACACTCAGGAGGACAAATATATGAAATTTTGTGATAAGCTGCTTTTGTTGAGAAAAAGACATGGGTATTCTCAGGAGCAGCTGGCGGATCTGCTGGGAATTTCCAGACAATCCGTCAGTAAATGGGAATCCGGGCAGGCGATGCCCGAATTAATAAAAATGATTCAGATTTCCGATCTGTTTTCTGTACCGATAGATGATCTGGTGCGTGATGAGCGGGAATTGAGCCAAAAAACTGCGGATCATTATGAAAATACCAGCCGGGCAGGCAGTACCGAACCGGGTGCCGAAGGCGGAGTATCGGATGAGGAGCTTCGGCAAAATCTGGAAGAAATGAAGGACACCATTCATGAGATCTCCAAAAGTGTTGGCGTTCCGGCCGGTTTTGAATACAAAAGCCGGATCTCAATCGGTGGTATTCCGCTGATCCACATTCATTTCAGTAAGGTTATTTTCCGTATTGGTGTTTTTCCATACAACAGGACCCGTGTTGCAAAGGGGATTTTTGCCGCCGGTGATATGGCAGTCGGTGTCGTGAGCTTCGGCGTCTTCAGCATCGGCGTCATTCCCATCGGAATGCTTTCCATCGGTCTGTTCGCTGTCGGAATGGTTGCCATCGGAGTAATCGCTTTTGGCCTCTCTGCAATCGGCATCTACGCGATCGGGGGCGCTGCCTTGGGGCTGCGCGCGGCAGCGGGCGTCTCTGTCTCTGCAAGGACAGCTGTAGGGACCGATGAAGCGAAAGGGCTCTTCCAGATGCTCACAGGCCGGGAACACAAGGATTTTTCCGCAATACAGGAATTTTTACTCTCCCATACTCCGGAAATGCCCCGCTGGCTGGCCCGTTTTATGGCCTTGTTTGGGTAATTGACATTTTCGCCTGTAAGTGTTATCATAGTTGCTTATTACAGGAGGGATCATGATGTCAGATAAAATAGAAGAAAAAGTACAGGAAGCACTTAACAGGCACAACCGCGGATACAACTGTTCCCAGTCCGTTGCCTGCACATTTTGTGAAGAACTCGGAATCGACGAGGCAACCATGTTCCGGATGACAGAGGGTATGGGACTCGGCATGGGAAGTATGGATGGAACCTGCGGAGCCATCGGTGCCGCCGCCGTTTTGTCAGGTATGAAAAACAGCACGGTGCATCTGGATCATCCGGATTCCAAAGCGGTCTCCTATAAGGCGGCCAGACAGTGCTTAAATGAGTTCAAAGAGCAGAACGGCAGCGTAATCTGCCGTGATCTGAAGGGCGTCGATACGGGAAACGTTCTGCGCGCCTGCAATGACTGTATCGCCGACGCGGTGCGGATTATTGAGAAGGAGCTTTACGGGGAAGGTGAGGAATAAACCGGCAGTCCCCGTCATATCCGGCTCCGCTGTATTATGATATAACAGAAAAGAGCAATGCAGGAGGCAGGGTCTTAAATGGCCCTGCCTCTTTCTGCTCCCTGCTTATTCGGAACCAGCTGTCACGGACTTCTTAGCTCCGCTCACACGGCCGCATCAATATGCGGCGCCGCGTTTTGACAAGTCTGTCTCATAGCTCATCATATCGTTAAATATTACAAACTCCGGTTTCGGTAAGAGGAACGGCTTTACCGTTCTCCGCAGTTCCCCGGCAAACCGCGCGCAGACTGCATCTCTCTCCCTCTTCTCTTCCTCATCAAGCGGCTTGAGCAGGTAATCCAGAGATAAATGGTATCGGAATGTATCATGCCAGGAATGCCTGATTCCGGTTACTTCCGCCACTTGATCCCGGTAGGCGCGCAGCTTGTCCGCGCTCTCTTTATCGTGGGGTTTCAATATAATCCTGATCTCCTCACAGTCCTCAACCTCCACGAATACCCCTTCCGGAAGCGGCACAGCAGCAACGCGTTCCTTCAGAATGCGGTCAATGCCCTGAAAGGTTTCGTCCGCTGCCATTCCCTTCGGCCAGTACGGCGTTCCCCGGTCGATCTCCCGGCAAAGGGTCAGCACCGTCATATGGAAGGACGAGGGCGGCAAAAATGCCAGTTTTTGAGAAAATCCGCACTTCTTCAGCTCCTCCTGGACTCTCACGGCCTCATCGAAGACCGGCCATCTCTGATCATTTAAGTAGCTGACTATGGTATTTCCGTAATAGGGAAGCGGACTGCCGTTTTCATCAAATTTATATACTGCATCCTCTAAGATCATCGTAATTCTTTCTCCTTTATCCTCTTTCTTTTAAAGCCGCGCTCTTTCTGCCATATACAAACACGATAGTCGCCGTCGATACAATCATAATAATCACAGAATAGACGAATGTCAGCATCTGCGCTTCCGGAGATGAATCCGGACTGGTTGCGGTATTTAAGACAACGCCCAACGGCTGGAACATCGGATGGAATAAGAACACGGAAACATTGTATTCGGCCAGCTGCTGGATGAAGTTCAGCAGAAATACGGACAGGATCGTCGGCCACAGAATCGGAAACAGGACCTTTAAGTAAGTCCTGGCCGGCGAAGCACCCAGATTCTTGGCCGCTTCCTCCAGGGAGCCGTCCAGCCCCGCATAGGCGGCCTTTATCATCCTCAGCGTATAGGGCAGTTTTAAGATAATATAGCCTATCAGCATAATGTAGACCGTCCCGGTCAGCGTCGTCCCGAATGTAAACGGAGTCGGCTTGTCGAAGGTCATGACCAGGCCGAGGGCGATCAGGGTTGCCGGTAAAAACCACGGAATCTGCAGCAGCATCTCCAGCGTTCCCGTCAGCCTGTTGTGATATTTCGTAAGGATTCTGGCTATGAACAGCATGATGGTGACCACAGTCACCGCGGCCGCGGCTGAATAGAGCACACTGGTGAGAACCGGCTTCAGTCCCGTCGTCGAGCGGAACACAGTTAAGTAATTGTTGAGTGACAGATTGGAAAGACTGATATTTCCGGCGTACAGATCCTGAACCGACATAAAGGAGAAGATAAATACGAACAGCAGCGGAATTGTCTGAACAAGAGCCGCAATGTGCGCCGTCACTGTAACGATACCGTTTAGAACCGGATTTTTAATTTTCATTTTCTTAAGCGGGGTTTTTACTTTTGAAACCGACACGTAATTTCCCCGGCTCTCAATATAATTCGAGATTCCCAGCACAAGAATCGTTATGATTCCCAAAAACAGGGCCAGAACGGCCGCATAATTCCTCGTCGTCAGTGTCTTGGAAAACGACATGACCAGGGGATTGATCGTCTCAAAGTTTTCGCCGCCCAATACCTGAGGTGTGGCAAAGGCTGAGATACCGACAATGAAGGTCAGGATGGAGGCCGCAAAGATGGAGGGCTTTAAAGTCGGCAGTACAACCCTGCTCAGGATCTTTTCTGCACGGACTCCCATATTCTGGGCCGCCTCGATGGTCTGGTAATCGATATTCTTTAAAGAATCCCTTACAAACATGATATGGTTGGAGGTTCCCGCGAAGGTCATCTCAATCAGCACCGCACCAAAGCCCCGAAACCAGTACGGATTCATATCCGGGTAAAGCTGCATCAAATTAGCCGTCAAAAATCCCTGGCTGCCGAACAGGAAATTATATGCCGTGACGAGAACCATTCCGTTACAGATTAACGGGGAGTGGAAGGCGATATTCAGCCATTTGGAGCCTTTGATATCGAAGTAGTCCAGTACCAGTATTTCAAAAATACCGAGCACATTGACCGTAACCGTAAGCGATACGGCCAGTACAAAGGAATGAATCAGCGCCCTCACCACCCTGGCGGAATGCATGATCTGCATGACCGGCTTCGCGTCAAATTTTCCTTCCGGGAACAGCGTGATTTTGAGCAGGGACAGATTCGGAAATAGCAGGAAGGTGAAGATGGCCCAGCCCAGCACAAAGGTCAGCAGGGTAAAGCCCAGATTCTTCTTAAACCGGTAATTCGCAGAAAGCTTCTCCATACCTAACCCTCCCTGAAAATAATGAGATCGGCCGGGTCGATGTACAGAACTGCCTCCGTGCCTTTTTCCAGCTTTTCATCATTCTTTGTGTTCACACTCTTGATTTCCGTATCCCCCGCAAGAAATGTTCTCCTGGTCGTAATTCCATAAAACTCTTCCGTCTCAAATCTGGCCTGCAGCTTATAATACCGGTTCTCCTCCCCAGCGTGGACGGATTCCTTCACATTTTCAACTCTCACGTAGATATGGTCCGATGGATTTAAACCGGCGCCTTTGTTCTGCTCGTTCAACTGGGTGATCAGACTTTCTGTCATACGGTTCGTATCGCCGATAAACGTGGTGACAAACTCTGAGGCGGGATGGTAATAGATTTCCCTCGGCGTTCCCACCTGCTCAACGCCTCCATTATGAAACACCGCGATCTGGTCGGAAAGTGTAAGCGCCTCCTCCTGGTCGTGGGTGACATAGATCATCGTCGTTCCGGATGCCTTCTGTATCTTTTTCAGCTCCAGTCTCAGAGACTTGCGAAGCTTTGCATCTAAGTTGGACAGCGGTTCATCCAGAACGATGATCTCAGGATTTAACGCCAGGGCGCGTGCAATGGCGACTCTCTGCTGCTGTCCGCCGGAAAGTGCGGATACATTTTTCTTCAGCTGCTCGTCTGTTAAATTCACCATGGCCGAGACTTCCGCGACTCTCTTGCGGATCGCGTCCTTCGCCCACTTATTCTCTTTCAGCCCGAATACGATATTTTCTTCCACTGTCATGGTTGGGAACAGGGCATAGCTCTGAAATACCATCCCAATCCCCCTTTTTTCAATCGGTTTGTCGGTGATGTCTTCCCCTTTTACCACGATGTTTCCTTTCGTGGGCTTGATAAAGCCCACTAAGGAACGCAGCGTCGTAGTCTTTCCGCAGCCGGAAGGCCCCAAAAAGGTAAAGAATTCTCCTTTTTTTACTTCAAGAGTTAAATCCTTTATAGCGGTAAAATCACCAAATTTAATTTCTATATTGTTAAATTTTATCATGAGGACATTCTCCTATTCCTGCAATCTATCTGCACATGCCCGATTAATAGATTTCAAGCTGAATCTTTGCCACCCAGTCATCCATCATTGAATTTACGTAAGCCCAGTCCGCTTCCTGCGGTTTATAATGCTCCTTCACCTCTTTGATGATCGGGACCATACTGTCCTCAGCCTTTTTATTCGCAACCATATTGCCGTTTTCCGCTGCATATGCACCGATCACTTCCGCACTGCCCAGCCAGTTTGCAAAACGCATGGATTCCTCCACCATTTCCTGGTCTTTATTTGCCACAACGGCAATCTGATTCGTATTCGTAGGCTCTCCCACCTCGGTATAGACAATCAGTGGTTTTATGTTATAGCTCTCGCTCTTTCCTTTTAATCCGGAGGCAAAGGTAAATGTAATCGGCACTTTGCCGGAGGCCATGTTTCCAAAATCATTCTCTCCCTTTGGAGTCTTATAGCCATTGTCAAAGTAAGCTTTTATCGCCTTCCAGCCCTCGTCGGAAACGCCCAGTTCACCTGCGGGGTCCAAATACTGGACGAGAATTCCGCCCACGATAGCCCGGTTGGTATTGCCGTCAAAGGTTGTCGGAACCGCGTATTTTCCGTGAAATTCTTCTTTTTCCCACAGATCCTGGTAACTCTTCGGAGCGGTTTCTTCCGTATAAACATCCGGATTGCAGACCAGAAGCTTGGGCTGAATCTCATAGGACCAGGAATATCCGTTTTCTTTGGAAAGCCCTTTCACATCCTCAGCCCATTCCGGCGTGAACTTTGCCAGGGAGCCGGCTTCCGCCATGGCGGTAAACTGATCCTCCGAAGGCCCCCAGATTACGTTGGTTGTCGGATTATTGATCTCAGATATAACGCGTGCCGTCGCATCTCCCGCTCCCAGCGCTACGATTTCCACATTAAATCCGGCCTCCTGCGCATGCTCTGAAAGCCAGACGTCTCTTCCGTCGCTGGCATTGTTCGTGACAAGCACAAGCCGTTTGCCGGTCGGCTTCTGGGACAGTACCGCCTGATTATCTGCAGGCGCCTCCTCTTCGCTGTTCCCCTGTGCCTCCGTCTGCCCTGCATCGGTCTGCTTTGCCGCCTCTGTCTGCGCCGCAGTATCTGACGGAACCGCCTCTTTCTTTCCGCATCCTGCTGTACTTACCGCTGCTGCCGCCAAAATTCCAATTAAAACCGCATTTTTCAATTTCATTTTTCTTCCTCCATTTGATTTAAATTTTTAGCAATTGAATTTTTTCATAAGTGAAATGCCTCAATCTGTCATAAAACGCACATACGTCCTGTCATCGAAGCTTGTCTGACCTTTTTTTACACCCTTGGTCGATAAATATTTCTTATAACAGCCCGGGTCATGAATCAGAATTTCTTTTAAATTCTCTTCTGTCTTTCTCAGAGTTTCTTTCACCTCAGGATACCCGTCGCTCGTCAGAATCACTTCATGAGCACCCTCTCTGAGCCGGATCACTTTTATCAGGCTTTCCGGTATGGCCTGTCCATTGAAGACGGAGTATCCATATTCCGTCGTGTCGTCGTTGGCATAGATTGTCGCCCGCAGAATCCAGGGCAGAATAATTTCCCTTGCAGCATCATGCTCCTCCCATTCTTCCCGGTACAGACCCGTCGTATTTCTGCGTTCCTGTTCCAGCGTTGAGAGAATCAGGCTGCGCATTTCCGAAAGGACGACATCGCTCTTTTTCGGATTCAAATATACCTCGCCATCTACGACCGCCTGACAGTCGCCTATCATCCATATTTCCCTGTAAAAAGCGGAATAGATCACGCAGGCTGCCTGGAGCCCCTTCTCTCCTCTGTCGTACGGGAAATCAATCTGGTCATAAAATGCAGTAATCTCACCATTCACCCGTTCCACAATCTCTCTCAGCGGTTCATCACCGCGCAGCGTTTCCAGCACACGGTAAATGATTTCGGAAGCCAGTTTTCCCGTTGTCTTTCCATGATAAAGAAAATCAGTTTTCGATGTAACTCCGTCAATTACCGCAATATAATTTTCTGATTGAAAAAAGGCGTCTTCGCACAACCGCTCATTTACCTTGCCTTTTTTAAACGTTTCCAGAATTTTTATTGCCACCACCCCCTGTCATGTTTTATGATCTGTCAAACAACAATCTTTGTTATGTCTCTGTCCTCGGTCAATGCGGCGGTCATATCTGCGGCGTCATAGTCTTTTGAAGCGCTGATCATCGTCTGAAGCTGAATTTTTTCGCCCATCCGCCTTGTTTCCATGGCCAGGATCCGATACCCCCTCTCCTCACACAGCTTTTTTACATAGCCTGTTGTCTCTCTGCTTTTTTGAATGTCATCTATGTACTCGACGATTATCTTCCTGTCCTCTTCCTGCTTATCCGCCAGCACTCCGCGGCGGCCCAGAAAGACTTCCACCAGAATAATCATTGCCGTTGTTATCACTCCGATCAGATACATGCCCGCGCCTTCTGCCATGCCTACTCCGACGGTGGCCCAGATTCCGGCCGACGTCGTCAATCCGCTTACCCTGTTATTCTTAAACAGGATTACGCCCGAACCGATGAAGCCGATGGCGGTTACCACCCCCGCGGCCACACGCGACGGATCCAGCTTGATATATTCCCCCAGCACATCGTAAAATCCATATTTCGATATGATGATCATCAGCGCGGACGAGACCGCTACAATCACATGGGTTTTACTGCCGGCCGCCTTATTCCTGTTTTTACGCTCATACCCGATCACCCCGCCGCATATGCCGGCGGCCAGAATTCTGAGCACATACTCCAGTTCTGTCATAACGGCAAGACTCATACTTTATCCCTGCTTTCTTTTATTTACTCTTTCCTGTATAGTCTTAGTATACTTCCACAGCGCCCTGCTTAACAGATAGGAAACGCTACAATACATTGCGTTTTATCTCCTAAATAAGTGTAACTTTTATTGAATTTTACAATTGGGCTGTTTCGTTATTTTAAATTTTACATAAATTATGGCAACATTTTACCGATACTCTTCTGTACTGCTCGTTTATATTTTAACACTTTCACCATATCACATTTTTCTTTGCAGTAATACAAATTGCAATTTTCTTAGTGAACGGATATAATGGATACAGACTGAAAACCATGAGGAAGGAAATCAGGAAAGAAAGGGGATGTTTGAAATAAAGAAAAAATCGGAACCGATGCCTTACTATCATAAACCGCCCATGCGGTTTCGCGATTTTGAGATTCATTACAACCGGGACTACTCCTTAAACCATATCGTGAGAAATAAGCACAGTTATTATGAATTCTATTTTTTGATTTCAGGAGATGTCACTTATTACATCGAAGACAGGGAGTTTGATTTAAAGCCGGGCGCTATCATACTGATCGCACCGGAACAGTACCATCAGGCCACGATCAATACCCGGACGGGACAGGCGTATGAGCGCTACGTTCTGTGGCTGGACCCCGAATATCTAAAGCGGCTGTCCACGGATAAGTCGGATCTGCTGCTGCCATTTCAAAAGACTTATATTACCAGTGCGCATATTCAGCTGACCAGAGATATGCAGATTCTGATCAACAATCTGCTGGAAATGATTTTGACCAGCTCCGTCTCTCAGGAGTACGGCGCCGATCTTCTCACAAATTCCTATATTATAGAGCTTTTAGTCCACATTGCCAGGATGAAGCTGTTCCAGCAGGATACGTACTTAGACCAGCGGCTCAACGATAATCCGGAAAACAGCCCCATCATCACCAATACTCTCAACTATATCAACAGCCACATCTATGAGGATATCAGGATTCAGGACATTACCGACTATCTCTACATCAGCCGCTCCTATCTGTCCAGGGTATTCAACGAGGAGATGGGGCTTTCCGTCCACCAGTTCATCGCAAAAAAGAAGCTGTTTCTGGCCAGACAGGATCTGCTCGGCGGGACGCCTGTAAAGGAGATCTGCCAGAAATACAGTTTTGGAAATTACAGTTCTTTTTACCGGGCCTTCCGGACGGAATTTGGACAGTCACCAAGGGCTGTCAGAAAAAATGTTTAAGAGGCTAAAGGGGCTGCGGGCACCGAAGAGGGGCGGAACTGTAGTGCAATACAGGAAAAAAGGGATTGACACACGTTTTATTTTGTGTTATTATGCCTTCATCAGATAAAAAAGAATAGTTTTATCCCATTTTAAGGAACCATATGGTTTACTGTTTCTGGAACTAAACAGCCCGCCATATGGTTTTTTTGTTGCCATTTTTTCAATCAGGGAGGTTATTTTATGCAGAACAAACAGGATTTTATGAAGACAAAACCGGTTTTTCCACTTTTATTGTCCATGGCGGCGCCGATGGTGCTGTCCATGCTGATTCAGTCGCTTTACAACATTGTAGACAGTATCTTTGTGGCCCGGCTGGGAACGGAGGCGCTTACTGCGGTCTCTCTCGTTTACCCGCTCCAGAATATTGTCCTGTCGCTTTCCGTGGGTGTGGGCGTCGGTATCAATTCGGTCATCGCCAGAAGACTTGGTGAACAGAAAGCGGAGGAAGCCAACAAGGCCGCCTCGATTGGTATGGGACTGACCTTTTTGCACTGCATTCTGATCATCCTTTTCGGTTTGCTGGCAACGAGGCCGTTCCTCTCCATCTTTACTTCTGATGAACAGACGCTTCAATGGGCCTGCCGCTACTCATACATCGTCCTGTGTTTCTCCGCAGGCAGTCTGATTCATATTTGCTTTGAAAAAATATTCCAGTCTGTGGGAGCCATGTTCCTGACGATGATTTCCCTGCTGGTTGGTTGTATTACGAATATTATTCTCGATCCGATCCTGATTTTCGGATTGTTCGGCCTTCCCGCCCTGGGCGTCACCGGTGCAGCAGTCGCAACAGTGATCGGGCAGTTCTGCTCCCTGTTCGTCTATCTTGTGATATATGCAAGAAAAGATATCGGTATTAAAATCAGTCCGAAATACTTTTCTCTGGATAAAAATACGATTTTGCAGATTTACAGCGTGGGCATCCCTTCTTCCCTGATGCTGGCAGCACCTTCCCTCATGTCGGGTGTTCTGAATTTTATGCTGACCGGATTTTCCGATATTTACGTGGCGATTCTCGGTATTTACTTAAAGCTGCAGACATTCCTTTACACGCCTGCCTCCGGTATCGTCCAGGCGCTCCGGCCGATCGCGGGTTATAATTACGGGGCCGGCGAACGGGAGCGGCTTCACAAAATAATCCGCTGCAGCATGCTGCTGGTTGCCGCCATCATGGCAGCCGGAACCGCTGCGGCCCTCATATTCCCGGAACAGATCTTCTCTATATTTATTGATGACGCCGCTCTGATCGGTCCGGGCAGCACCGCACTGCGCATCATCTGCCTCGGCTTCCTCGTATCCTCCGTCAGCGTCGTGTACGCCGGAGTGTTTGAGGCACTGGGCTGCGGCAAAAAATCACTGCTGATCTCGCTGATACGGCAGATTATCATCATCATTCCCCTGGGCTTTATCCTGTCCCGAATCTGGGGGCCGGTCGGTATCTGGGTATGCTTTCCAATCGCAGAATTCCTGGCGGCCGGGACGGCGCGTTTTATGCTGAAAAAACAGAATATTTGATGTGGTAAAAAGAGTTATCATTTCGCCTGCACACTTCGATTTGCACAGAAATGACAAAAAATCCGATGTGCCCAGCACATCGGATTTTCCCTTTAAAAGCCTGTTTTCGCCCGTCATTTATACTTCTGTTTGGTCATACAAAATCTCATCAATCCTTCTCAATTCCTCTTCCGTAAACGCCATGTTCTCCATCGTCTTTAAATTCTCCACGATCTGTTCGGTACGGCTTGCCCCGATTATCACAGATGTCATGCCCTTCTTCTGAAGAACCCAGGCCAAAGCCATCTGAGCCAGGCTTTGGCCGCGTCCGTCGGAAATCTCCATCAGACGCTTTGTAATCACCTCCACGGAACCGGTCACATGATTTGCATTTAAAAATACACTTGCCCCGGCTGCTCTGGAGTCTGCCGGAATTCCATTTATGTACTTGCCGGTCAGTATCCCCTGTGCAAGAGGTGAAAATGCGATCGCCCCCACGCCGTGCCTGTTCAGCACATCGAGAACCGCTTCATTCTCCCTGTGAATCATTGACATCTGCATCTGGTGAATCAGACAGTGTATCCCCATTGTGTCAAGCATCCGAACCGCATCTTCCGTCTGCTCCGCGTTGTAATTGGAAATTCCCACGTATAACGCCTTTCCGTTCTTAACAATTCCCGCCAGAGCGTCCATCGTCTCTTCCAGCGGGGTATCCGGGTCCGGTCTGTGGTGGTAGAAAATATCCACATAATCCAGCTTCATGCGTTTCAGACTCTGGTCCAGGGACGCCACCAGATTCTTCTTCGATCCCCATTCCCCGTATGGTCCGGGCCACATATAATAGCCGGCCTTTGTAGAAATAATCATTTCATCCCGATAAGGCTTCAATTCCTCTGTCATCACACGTCCGAAGGTTTCTTCCGCGCTCCCCGCCTCCGGACCATAGTTATTTGCCAGATCGAAATGTGTAATTCCCCTGTCAAAGGATTCCAGCAGCATCTCCCGGCATCCGGTAAAATCCGATGTATTCCCAAAATTATGCCACAGTCCCAGCGACAGGGCTGGAAGAAGCAGGCCGCTCTTTCCGCACCGGTTGTATTTCATGGTCTCATACCGTTCTGCCTTTGCAATGTACTCCATTTCTCGCCTCCGTCTTATTATCGTAAGTTTCTTTATCGTATTACAGTACTAGAAATCCGCCAGTTCGTCAAAATTACGCTTTAACCCATCGGCCAGAACTCTGGCATCCTGTCCGAATACCACCCACTGGATTCCCTTGTCCACAGCCTTTGCTGCCTCTTCCCTCGTCGCTCCGATGGCCGCTCCCAGAGTCAGGCCTTTGGCCCTGACCCGTTTACAGATATCGTCATAGACCGCTGAGAGTTCATACTGCTTCTCCCCTGTCTGGCCATTAATAGACCTTCCTAAGTCCGCGGCTCCAATGAACAGGGAATCAATTCCCGGCACTTCCATGATTTCATCCAGATTTTCGTATCCCTCCAGCGTTTCTATCTGCATGATCTTAAGCACACGGCCATATGCAGTCTGAATATACTCATCCTCGTTGATCAGTCCATACCGTATGGCTCTGATCGGTCCCTGGCCGCGCACTCCGCCATAATCGGGATAGGAGCAGGAACGAACCGCCTCCTTCGCAACCTCTGCGCTGTTCGTGAACGGAAAGATAATTCCATCCGGTCCCATGTCAAGGATCGCCTTCATAGCTTTCGCATCCACTCCCGGCACTCTGACAAATGCGGCACAGCCCGCCCCCTGAGCAGCCACGATGTGATGAAAGATTTCCTGTCTGTCCAGTGGTCCGTGTTCCGCATCAATCCACACGTAATCGTAACCAATATACCCGGCCATCTCACTTACCATGGGATCAGCCATATTCAAAAAGAATCCTTTTACCAGCTTTCCTGCTGCTATCTTTTCTCTGATTCTGTCAGCATGATTCATTCTATTTTCATCTCCATTTCTGTCCGAATTTTACGGACTCTTTTTTTCAACCCTTAACCGCTCCCAGCGTCACACTCGATAAAAACTTATCCTGGAACATAAGGAATACAATAATAAGCGGGATTGTCACCAGCGTACAGCCGGAGAGCACCAGTTCCCACGGTACCGACCGGGCGGAATCCGTCTCATTTAAAGTCGGCAGGATAACCATAATCGGCATCAGTTTCTGCTTAGTCAGCATCATCTTCGGATACAGCAGCTCATTCCATTTGCTTAAAAACTGCAGAATTGCAAGCGCACCGATGGAGGGGGAAGAAATCGGAAGAACGATCTTAGAGAAGATTCTCCACTCCCCGGCTCCGTCGATTCTCGCAGCCTCGATCAGAGAATCCGGAATCGACATCATATACTGGCGCATCAAAAACATGGCAAATACATTGGCCGCCCCCGGAATGATCTGCACCCGGTAGGTATTCAGCCACTTCATTTTGGAAAAAATCAGATACAGCGGCGTGATGTTTAACTCGGCCGGTATCATCATGGTGATAAGGAGCAGCAAAAACAACACATTTCTGCCGCGGAATTTGAACTTTGCAAATGCATACCCCGCCATGGAGGCCAAAAGGCAGGACAGCGCCGTGTAACTGGCCGCCACAAAGATGGAATTGCCAAAGGTTCTTAAGATCAGGCCGGAATTAAAGCTTAAAAGGCGCTTAAAATTCGCCAGTGTCGGATGGACCGGAAACCCGGCAGAGTTTGTATACAGCTCCTGGGAAGTCTTTAAAGAGCCGGTAATCATGATAAACACCGGAAACACTGCTATAAAACATGCAAAGATAACAACGGCATTCAGCAGAACCGCTTTCCCCTGTCTTTTCGTCATTCCTCATCACCTCCCAAAACCTTCAGCTGAACCAGTGTCAGAACCAGAATCACTGCCACCAGAATCCACCCGGCTGCAGACGCCATTCCAAACTGGCCCCCCGACATACTGTTGATGATCAGGTTGATATAGGGCGCAACCTTCATGGACGGATCGTAGTTCTGTGCAAGCAGCAGATTCGGCTCCGTATAGATTTTAAAGGAACCAATGGCGTTGGTGATAAATGCCACCATGAATGTGGGCTTCATCATCGGAAGAATAATATGCCACAGGTTCTGGAGCCCGCTGGCTCCATCGATGGAGGCCGCCTCCGTGATATCCTCTCCGATCGTCGTCAGGCCTGATAAGTAGATGATAAAATACCAGCCGATGCCGCGCCATGACAGAAGTACCACGACAGTCCAGCGCATCCAGGCCGGATCTGTCAGGAACGGAATTGTCTTTCCAAGTATCTGGTTGATAACGCCGACTCTCTCACCGAAAATAATTTTGAAGCAGAGGGAACTCGCAACTACCGCACAGATCTGCGGCAGAAAAATAAGCGGTTTATAGATGGAACGCATTTTTCCCGCACTTTTTGACTTAACGGCCAGAGCAAGCAGAAACGAGAACGCCATCGTCGGAATAAAGCTGAAAATAAAGTAAAAGACTGTATTCCCCAGACATTTCCACATTGTATCGTAATGAAAAAGATTTTTATAATTTTGCAGTCCCACCCATTTTGCCGCGCCGTATCCGCTGTATTTGAAGAAGCTTAAGCCCAGGGAGTAGAGGGCCGGCCAGAGAAAAAACAGCAGATAAATTACCATAAACGGCAGCAGAAACAGATAGGGGACGGCGGTTTTCTTTAATTTATACCGGTTCAAACTGTCTACGCCTCCTTGAGTATCGAATTGTATTCAAGAGAAAAGGCGACGAAATGCTTCATCGCCTTTCTCCCTGCACACTTGCCGGATCGGCCCATTCTACCCTTTTATTCGAACGGATTCCCGATCTGATTGATCATATCATCCTGAGCCGCCTTCAACGCCTCATCGAGTGTCATATTCTCCTGTAAATACTCATCAAGATACTGAAGAACAATCTTCTGCTCCTGGGAAGAGGCTGGATTATATGGGAAAATCTTTAAATATTCCATGGCTTCACTGTTCACCTTGCCAAGGCTGCATGCATAATATTCGTTGTCACCGTTATAGTACTCGTCTTCAGCTGCGGATTTCAAAGCCGGAAGTACACCGGTTACATCGAAAATAATCCTGGCTGCCTCCTCGTCGAAGCACATCTTTGTCATAACCTCCGCTGCCAGTTCCTTATTTCTGGCTGCTGCCGGAATTACCCAGATTGCGCCGCCGGCGTCAGAACCTTCTCTGATTTCTTCCGGCCATGGGGCCATAGCCCATTTTCCCTTCTGGCTCTCAAGGTTAAAATTCTTAAAGTCTGTCTTGAACCAGCCGCCGATGAGCTGGGAAACGATCTCACCATTATCAAATGCCGGCGTCCAGTCTGCAGACCACTCCGCCGCGCTGGACATCACATCAGAATCATACAGCTTCTTCATCCGTTCAAAGGTCAGCTTAACGTCTTCATTGGAAGCCAGGTTATAGTTACCGTTTTCATCACAGAAGCCCGCTCCCGTACCGCTTAACATCATCATGAAATCATATCCCTGAGTCGGTACATTATAATTTTCCATGCATGCATTCGGATATTTCTCTCTGATTTTTTCTCCGGCCGCGATAAATTCATCTATTGTCTTCACTTCCCGCACATCCACACCGCACTCCTCAAAGATATCCGCGCGGTAGAACCACACTTTTGGCTTAACCTCTCTCGGCAGCGCGTAATAGGTGTCATCGTACTTCATAATACTCTTTGCGGCGTCGATAATCCTGTCCTCGTATTCCGCTATGTAATCATCTAACGGATAAAGAACGCCTGCCTTTGCAAATTCGGGAAGCTGGGTGTAATTCAGGCGTACAATATCAGGAACATTTTCACCGGAGGTTAATGCGAGTCTCAGTTTATCCGCTACATCGCCGTCTCCGCTGCCTCCCAGCTGTACTTCAAAATCCACCTTTTCCGCCAGATCCGGATTCTGTTCCAAAAATTTGGCATTGATCGTTTCATAGTTTTCCGTAGAAGGGAATACCATCATGGACAGGGTCGTCTTCTCCCCCGATGCAGCCCCGCCTGTGGTCTCCTTCTTCTCTCCTGCTTCAGTCTGTACCGCAGACTCTCCGCCCGCCGGTGCCTCACTCTTTGTCCCACAGCCCGCAAGCATGGTTCCCACCATCATCGCACTCAGTGCAAGTGCCGTAATTCTTCTCCTTTTCATAACTCATGTCCTTTCTCTCGTGGTTTTTCATAACTGTTCAAGTAAATACTGGCCAATATCTCTCTTGTTTGTAACCCTATTATATTGGATTTACAATTTTCTGAACATATGCTAATATTACTATATTCTTTAAAATCCTACGATTTGTTGGGAAACACACTGGTAATTTATGGAGAAAAGGGGGATTTTCATGTTTCATCTTCTAATTGTCGAGGACGAAAAACGAACGCGCGAAGGTTTATGCCGCCATATCGACTGGAACGGAATCGGAGTCGACCCAGTAACTGCTGTCGCCGGTGGAATGGAGGCGCTGCTGGCAGTGGATGAAATCCGCCCCGACATTCTGCTGTCCGATATCCGGATGCCTCATATGACCGGCATCGAGCTGGCATCCATCATCCGTAAAAAATTTCCCAGATGTAAAATCATCTTTCTAAGCGGTTATGCAGACAAAGAATATCTTATGTCCGCCATTGAGCTGAAAGCAGTCAACTACATAGAAAAGCCCATCGATCTGACTGAGATACGGAATGCGGTGGCAAAAGCGGTGGTGCAGCTGGAATCCGAGCTGAAGGACGAGCTGATCCACAGTGGGTTTCAGAAAACGCTCCCTATTATCCACGAAGAAATCGTCTCTGCCCTCATCTCCCCGGATTTAAACTGGGAAAAGTTCAGCCAGGACTTTATCCCCCTCTATTTTACCTGGAGTAAAATAGGAAATTATTCTGTATCCTGTATCCGGCCGGGCAGAAAGCTTACCAATGATTCAGAGGCAAAGAAATTTCTCGCCTGTATTTTAAAAGCGCTTGAGAAGGTTCCCGGCCTGACCTCAGATGATTATCTGTGTACCATGATGTCACCCAAGGAAGCTGTACTCATCTGCAGAAACCTTTTATCCCCGGCCATATCCTCCGTTTTTAAAGAGCTAAACGCTGCGTTCACGGAAAACAGCCTTCCGGAGGCTTCATTCGGAATCAGCCCTCCCTGTCTCTCTCTCACCGGAATTTCGGAACTCTATCACGCGGTATCCCGGAGTACAGAATATGAAAGCTTCTATTCCGAGAAATACGGAATCTTCGATTTAACAGTACCGCTTCATGCAAAAGAAGCTCCTAAGAATCTTTTCAGTTCCAAGGAGCTGACTCTGTCCGGTGCAGAGACGCTGTTTGATACCCTGTCCCGTGAAAAATATACGGATATTCCCTTTATTCGCGGGGAACTGTATAAAATCTATATGATGGCCATAGAAAAAAGCTGGGATGAAAAAGTGGTATCCTGGGATGAATTTGAGATGTTCTCTTTTGAGGAATACAGGGAATTGATTTGCTATGAAGTCAATACCATACAGCTTCTGGGAAGCGATATCTATGACATTAAAATCAAAAATGCGGTACACTATATCCTGTGGAATTATTCAGATGCAGACCTTTCCATCAAAGTCATTGCAGACCACGTAAATCTGTCTCAGAACTATTTAAGCACACTGTTCAGAAAACAGACCGGCACCACGATCAATGATTTTATCTTAAATATCCGCACGGAAAAAGCGTGCCGCCTCTTAAGCGGAACAGATCTAAAGCTTTACGAGATTGCGGAGAAAATCGGTCTTTCAGACGCCAACTACTTAAGCACCGTCTTCAAAAAACGGTATGGTGTCACGCCCACACTTTACCGAAAAACCGTACAATGACCCCGGACGGAGTACGGAAAAGCCCTGCAGAAGGAGAATACCCATGAAAATAATACGTAATATCAAGCGCTGTTTTTCTTCCATGAACTATATGAAGAAGCTGTTTTTCTCTTATTTCTTCATTATCTTCCTGATACTCATGATCTTCTCTATGACCAGTTCCTACTATTCATCTAAATCGGAGACGAAGCAGGCGCTTTATACAGCCAGGAACATGCTGCATCAGACGACGGAATTCCTTAGCTACAAGGTGACATCCATTAAAAATATCATCAACGTGATCAGCGCTGATGAGACGATTCAGACGCTCATTGCTGCAAGTGATGAATTTACCCGGGAGAGCCAGAACAACTGGATTATTTTAAGCACCACCGCCAAGAGTATCATGTATAATGCCAACACCTCCAAGGACATTCACAATATCCGTCTTTACGCGCTCGAGGGCTCCATCTCTTTCGAAAACAGTAAGGAATTCATCCAGCTGACCGACGAGGAAAAAGAACGGTGGAATGAACGTTCAGCTGAGAAGAAAAATATCAGTTCTCTGTGGCTTCCCGCCTCGTTTTTCAGTTCCTCAGATAAACTCGGGGCAATCACCTATGTGAAGAAAATTCCGGATTCAAAAAACCTCAATCAATACCTGGGTACTCTGACTGCAACCATCAACAATTCGGCCTTCCGGGATGTGATTGCCCAGGCGGCAGCTACTCTGCATACCTCCGTACTCCTTTATAATTCTTATGGAGAGACGATCATGTATCACGGAGAAGAAGGTTTCTTTACTCCAGAAGACATTGAAGCGCTTCAACTGCAGACAGTTTCCGACACGGATTCAGAGCTCCAGCGGATCAAATATCATGGAGAAAATTATTTTATCGGAATCCGGCCTATCAGCGGCTGCGACTGGACCCTGGCTATTTTAACTCCCTCCTCCGATATCTTAAGTGCTACAAGGCGTTATCAGCAGCAGACACTGATTCTCGTCATTCTGCTGATTGTTCTCCTGATTCCGGTACTGTACCGGACTTCAAAACAGTTAAGCTCCCGCATCTATGTGCTGAAGGAATATATCTCCAGAGCCGTGAACGCCAATTTTGAAATCGAACCGCTTTGCAACGGAAGTGATGAAATCGGTGTTCTGACAGACAGCTTCAATGATATGGTCAGACAGATTTCCGGTCTTCTGAAGGAACAGTACAAACTGGGATATGAAATCAAGGATCTGGAATTTCAGGTGCTGCAGTCACAGATCAATCCTCACTTTCTTTACAACACCCTGGATATGATCTACTGGCTCGGAATCGACAGTCAGACACCCGATGTGGCTGATGCCGCCAGGGAACTTGGCCGTTTTTATATGCTTAGTCTCGGCCATGGGGAAACCATCGTCACAGTAAAGAATGAGCTGGACCATGTTGCCGCCTATGTCAATATTCAGAACATGCGGTTTGAAAACCATTTCAAACTGATCACCGATGTGCCGGAGGAGCTATACAGCTATAAAATCATTAAAATCATTCTGCAGCCTCTGGTTGAAAATGCGATTCTCCACGGACTCCGTGAAAAGAGTTCTGAGTCCGGAACGATCACCATAAAAGCCAGGCTTGATGACGGTGTTATCACAATCTCCATCGAGGATGACGGCGTTGGGATTCCGCCTGAAAAGCTGGACTCCCTTCTTACCAAAAATGAAAAATCCGGATACGGCGTATGGAATATCCATGAGCGGATCCAGCTTTCCTATGGCCCTCAGTACGGCCTCCGCTACACCAGCAGGCCGTATATCGGAACCACGGTATATATCACATTTCCGGCGCTGTTATAAGAATAGGGCCGACTGCAAAAAAGAAGGAAATCAGACTTAACCGGTTTCTGCGCAGTGCAGTACCATGATCTGATTTCCTTCCTTTTGTAAAAGATTATCCCTAAAGTTAAAAAGCAGCTTTCTGCTACGGCTTCTTATCCGCCGTATCACTCTGGCTCTTTCCCTCCTTCTTCAAAGCCTTCAACTCAGCCTTTACATCTTTCAAAAATGCATTCCATTCATCCTCATGCGCTACAAAATACCTGGGGCAGTCCTTGCCCGTAGCGTCATAATGGCGTATCACGTCTTTTTCCGTCAAATCCAGTTCCAGGCAGAGCCAGGCAGTCAGCCTGACCAGCGAATTGTATGTAGCATCCGTAAACTTTCCAGTCTCATCGGGATGGCAGTTCTCAATGGAAACCGAATCCAGATTCTTTTCCTTCGATGTAGAATAAGCGATCTCATCAAGCGGGATTCCCTGAAGAATCTCCCCGTCAAGGCCGATCACGAAATGACTGCTGGCCGAGGTCGCATTATCTCCCTTCTGGTCTTTTAAGTTATTAAAATAATTCCAGTTCTGCTTCGCACTCGTTCCCGGATTTGCAACATAGTGAATGATGATCTCATTCACCTGTTTCATCTTGATTCCGGGTCTGGAATACGGATTCACTTCAAAAAAATCCTGAGTGATCCAGTCCGGGGCCACAAGTGCGCTTAAATCAATCTCCCGCCGCGCCGTCCTGCTTTCCACATACAGGCTCAGTGCACCTAAAACCGCTCCGGTCAGAAGAGCCAAAAATGCGGAAAAGATTCCAAACAGGATTCCCGCTTTCCGCCGCTGCCTCTTAAGCCTTCTCTGTCTTCGTATTCTGGAGCGCCTCCGCATCTCTAAATCTTCGTATCTTTCCCTATCCTGCTTCATTCGTAATGGCTCACCTCGCCCCCGTTTTACTCTTACATAAGTGTAAAGCGTGAGGGCCTGAAATGTCAACATTCATACTATTAAGCTTTTATTACGAATTTCTTCCTGTTTTTACAGTAATTCATTAAATTTTGCAGCTTTTTAAAACATCAGGCTTTTCCCATGTATATACTGACAATAGAATAGTTATTGATCAGGAAGGAAGGCATCTTATGAATCCAAATCATGAATCATGCCAGAGCCCCTGCCCGGGCTGCTGTCCAAACTGCTGCCCGAACTGCTGTCCTGCTCCAGGGCCAGGACCATGCCCGTGTCCCTGTCCAAACGGCTCTGTCGGGCCGACAGGACCTCAGGGACCTCGCGGTGCAACTGGCGCAACTGGTCCTCAGGGGCCTCGCGGCGCTATGGGCCCGACGGGGCCTCAAGGGCTTCGCGGCGCCATGGGCCCAACCGGGCCTCAGGGGCCTCGCGGTGTTATTGGTGCAACTGGTCCTCAAGGGCCCCGCGGTGTTATTGGCGCAACCGGACCTCAGGGGCCCCGCGGCGCTATGGGCCCAACTGGTTCTCAGGGCCCCCGCGGCACAGCAGGAGCAACCGGACCTCAGGGACCTCGCGGCATAATGGGGCCAGCCGGACCTCAGGGAATCACAGGACCGCCAGGCCCCATTGGTTCCAGAGGTACGGCGGGGCTTCAGGGGCCAACGGGCGCCCAGGGAGACAGGGGACCGATCGGACCTACCGGGGCCCAGGGCTGCAGGGGAGCTACTGGACCGGCCGGACCTCAGGGTGACCCGGGACCAACAGGTCCTCAGGGTGTCAGGGGGCTCAAGGGAGATACAGGCTCCCAGGGGCCAACAGGGCCTGCCGGCAGTACCGGCCCCGCAGGACCTCAGGGAATCGCAGGACCTACCGGACCGGAAGGTCCCATGGGGCTTCAGGGACCTCGCGGCGCTACTGGAATCCAGGGACTGCAGGGGCTGCCGGGGCCGGAAGGTCCGAGAGGAATTCAGGGCAGCACCGGACCTGCCGGACCAACTGGAGCTGCTGGAGCTACCGGAGAGGCCGGGCCGACTGGTCCGAGAGGGGATCAGGGACCGGCCGGCGTACCAGGACCAGCAGGAATTACCGGAGCGACAGGGCCCACAGGCCCTACAGGCAGTACAGGCGCGGCGGGCGAGGAAGGCCCGGCGGGCGCCACCGGAGCTACCGGGGCCATGGGACCGGCCGGGCCGACTGGACCAACCGGAGAAACAGGCAATACCGGACCTGTGGGCCCAACCGGCGTTACCGGACCGACCGGAGCCACCGGACCGGTTCCTGACGACATCTACGCATCCTTTATCAATTTCGCCGCACTGCTTACCGACGCCTCTCTCATTCCCATGGGAATTGGAGTTTCCGATCCCACGGGAAATATTGTATTATCAGACCCGACACGAATCACGCTTGCCCCCGGAATATACGCCATTTTTTACGAGGTATCCGCATTACTTGCCGATTCCGGCTTCATGCAGGTCACCCCTTACTATAATAATGCCCCCCACATTGAATATGGAATCTACTTCATGACCAATTCCGGGCGTTCCAGCGCCTTCGGTTCTGTATCATTTATGATCGAAGTCCCGGTTCAGACCGTATTCAACTTAACCTTCAACAGCCCGGTAACTGCTACCGAAGGGACGCTTACCATGGTGATCCATAAACTGAGACGAGAGGTATAAAATAAGACTGCCGGTCTTTTAAGGCAGCACTTTCATCATAGAAAAACAGAGCCGGACAGTGTATGAAGTTACCCGTTCACACACTGTCCGGCTCTGTTTTCCCGATATCAGCATCCTGAAGACACCGTCTTATTCCGGGCACCGCCCTTACTCCTTCCGGATGCCAGCACTCCCACTATCAGAATCACGGGAAATACCAGTGCCGCCAGAATTCCAATCCTTAAATCATCTCCAAATGCCCCCGAGATACGGCCTACCACAAGAGGCCCTCCGGCACACCCGATATCCCCCGCCAGTGCAAACAGTGCAAACATGGCGGTTCCTCCGCCCGGAATCTTTTTCATGGCCAGGCTGAAGGTGGAGGGCCACAGCGCCCCCACCGCAAAGCCGCAGAGTGCGCAGCCCGCCAGGCTCAGCACCGGCCACGGAGATAAGGCGATCAGCAGATAGCTTACCACGCAGAGCCCGCCGCTCCCCAGCATGATCCTCTCCAGCGAAATTCTGTCGCTGTATTTTGCAGATACCACCCTGGAAACCCCCATAAAGAATGCAAACGCGCATGGTCCGGCCAGATCCCCAACGCTTTTGGACACATGCAGTCCCGACTCGGCAAATGCGGACGCCCACTGGCTCACCGCCTGTTCGCTTGCTCCCGCACAGATCATCAGCACCATCAGGATCCAGAACACCATTTTTCCGGAAAGCCTGCGGATCGATAAGCCTTCCTCCTCTTCCGCCAGTGTCCGGATCGGAACCAGAAAGAAATACAGCGCGTTGGCCAACGGCACAGCGGCCCAGATCACGGCCAGCACCTGCCATTGATCGATGCCAAACAGATAAAAGAACGCTGTTGACAGAATGACAACTCCCATGTGCCCCCAGCAGTAAAAAGAGTGGAGAAGGCTCATGGCCGCCGCCTTCCTCTCCGTGGGACACGCCTCCACGATCGGACTCACCAGCACTTCAAGCAGACCGCCGCCGACAGCATACAGAATAATAGCTGCCATCAGCCCCGAATAGCTGTCCTCCATCATCTGCGGAAACAGTGCCAGTCCGATCAGACCGGCGGCGGCCAGGATATGGGCTGCCACAATACTGATGCGGTAACCGATACGGTCCACAAAATGCGCCGCCAGGAAATCCACCAGCAGCTGAACGCCAAAGTTCACGGTGACAAGAAACGATATCTTTCCCAGAGATATCCCGTAACTCCTCTGAAATGTCAAAAACAGCAGCGGTGCAAAATTATTCACCACCGCCTGGGTGATATAACCAATATAGCAGGCATTTATGGTATGCTTATAGTTTTGTCTGATCTGGCTCGTCATACTGTCCGTCCTTCTGCCCTTCTCTACAGTACCTGGAATTCACAGTTTAAAATCGTCTGATAAATCTCCTCTTCACTGGAACACAGTTCCAGATCGTGGATCAGCGGGGTCGTCTTTACCATGCGCATCAGTGTGACGACCGCCGGAATATGTTCTTTGGAATCACGGCTTGCAAGGCATAAGATCACCTTCGCCTTCTTTTCCCCGAAGTGAACCGGCTGTCGGCTGACCAGCAGGCTTAAGCTGGTCTGATGAATCCCTTCCACTCCTTTTCCATGCAAAAGCGCGAAGGAATCGTCCGATACCGCGTAGAATCCCTGTTCTTCTATGAATTCTATCATATTTTCCGTGTAAGTACTATCAATAAATCCTCTTTTTTCCAGCAGAGCCGCACTCTCCCTAACCGCAGCCTTCCACTCATATTCCTCATTCGTCAGACGGATGCAGTCGAACTTTAAGAAGCTGCTGAAGCTCTTGGGATTGTGTACCTCCTTCACGGTCTGGTATCCCAGTTCCCGCTCGATGACCTCCATAACCCTCGCCCTGGTGGCTTCATCGAGAAATCCCAGCTTTTCCTCGATGGAGTAAAACCCGGAAAGAATCGTTTTTCGGGGAATATCCAGCTGTTCGATGGCCGCCTTATCTTCCGGCCGCAGGATGGGATTTACCACGATACATGGTTTGGGAAGGCTGTTGTTCAGCCTGATCGTCGACAGCACATAGTCAATCCCGGCCCAGTCCGGGTATGCGGACAGCTTGTAGATGGGAATCGTGTCCATGATGTGGATCTGGTACTCGCTGAGCAGAGATTCCTTTAACATGGTTGTCGTACCGTAGCCGTGGCCGCAGACTAAGAGCACCCGCTTATAGGGCGCGCTCTTCATTCGTCTGATACTGGCCATAAAGCAGACGGTCAGGTAGACAATCTCATCCTCATTCGCAGTATCCTTTAAGGTGTCGATTTCCCGGCAGACGGCGGTCATCACCGAGTACAGCTTCCGCTCCTCCGGCCCTAATAAGGATATCATGTGGTCATTGATCTCCACGTGGTTCCGGATCCGCTGAATCAGCGGAATCATATGGTTTAACAGCCCCTCCGCCAGCGTCCTGTCCTTGTCAAACGGCATGTCCAGCCGCTTCGACATGGCCGCAATAAGGGAAAATGTGACAGACTGCGCGTGGACGGGATCAACCTCCGCCCCGCTTCCCGTCATCTTATTGGTAAAATCATACATTTTAGCCATCATATACACATGGTGCTCCGATACCGGCCGCCCGATGATCTCCTCCAGCTTCCCGGCAAACCGACCGTAGATCTCCCGGTCAAATTCCGGCATTACCGTGATATCCAGGGGATATTCCTTATCGTGGAGAATGAACCACACGAGCACCACGATATTGGACATGTACCACAGGTAGGAACTGCTGGTCAGCGTGCACCCCAGCTCCTCTAAAAGCCCGTCCACAGCCATCACCACATTGGCGATGGACACGCCCTCGAACGCCTTATGTATGATGTGAATGCAGTAAAATTCATAGGAATTATAATTGGTAAACGGATTGATCAGATAATCAATATATTTTCTGAACTCCTGGTTCATCAGAGTCGTTCTCTTAAGCTTTGGACCGGCCAGATAGAAATGGCCTGAGTAGCCGATTCCCATCTCATTCTTTTTCAGTTCTTCATCCAGGGCCGCCATATCATTTTTCACGGTAGACCGGGAAACGCCGAACTGCTCACTCAGCTTATTGATCTTCAGATCTTCATTCCGGATCATCAGAATTAAGAGCAGGATCGACATGCGTTCCTTCCCCGTATAGACTACCCCGTTCCCCTCTTCCAGGCCCTTTAAATCCAGACTGGCCGGATATGTCAGCAAACCTTTTGAGTGCTTCTCGATCTCCGGAAGATGCTCCAGCGATAAAATATCATTGATCCGGTCCACGTCATAGCGCACACTCCGCTCCGAGACCCCCAGTTCCTTCGCCATCTCCCTGTAGGTGGATTCTCCCTGTGATTTTAAATATCGGATAATATTCAGCATTCTTCCGTTAAACATAGTCCATCCCCTGCGGCCGCGCCGCTTTTCTTTTCTGCTCCCAATACAGGCAACAGAACAAGAGGAGATACTCCCCATCTCCTCTTTGTCCTGTTACCCGTGTTATCTATATTCTGCTCCCCTGCAAACACTTCTTACTGGAATGTGTCCTGAATCTTTTTCATGACAGCATCTGATTTCTTGATTAAATCGGAGACACCCATCTTCAGTACTTTTTTCCCTTTGAAACGGTCCAGCCCTTCTAATGCCACGTCATTGACCAGAACTACACAGGCCGCCTCGTCGATATCCTTCTGCTTTAACTGATTTTCCACGCCGGCTCCGCCCTGTGTTTCAATGATTACGTCGATTCCCAGCTTCTGTCCGGACAGCTTTAATGCCTCCGCCGCCATATATGTATGTGCTACGCCTGATGGACAGGATGTAATTCCTACTACCTTCATGATAATTTCCTCCTTTATACCTTCTGATTATAATTCGTCAAATGTGATCTCGTCGAGTCCGTCGTCCTCCACTGCCGCTTTGGACGCCATATCGTCCGTATTGTTCTTCTTTAATAAGTTTACCATAATTGCCGTCACAAATCCACCGGCTAACACGGAAATGATATACCAGATTCTGCCCTCTACAACCGGGAGTACGATCAGTCCGCCCCATGGCGCATGGTTTAACACACCGGTTAAGAAAGGAATAATGTTGCCGACTACGGCTCCCACGATCAGAGACGGGATAACGCGAAGCGGGTCATTGGCTGCAAATGGAATGGCGCCCTCTGTAATTCCCACACAGCCCATCAGAATAGCCGCCTTGCCTGCTTCTTTTTCTTCCGCATTGTATTTCTTCGGAGCCAGTAAGGTAGCGATACCCATACCGATCGGAGGAGTACAGATTGCAACGCCCACGCCGCCCATCAGATAAGGAAGCGTATCGACCTGTGTCTGTGCAAATAAGGTTGCCACTTTGTTGATCGGGCCGCCCATGTCAAATGCCGTCATGGCGCCGAGGATTGTTGCCAGCGGGACTCTGCCCACATCGCCCAGGCCGGAAAGCCAGGCAGTTAAGGACTGCATGATAAATGCGATTGGTGTACCAATTCCCCAGACGATAATGCCGCCCGTAATAAAGGTGCCGACCAGCGGGTAAATGAAAATGGAACCCAGGGTCTTTAAAGAAATCGGAAGCTTAATCTTCTTTAACTGTTTTACCACAACACCGGCGATTAAGCCAGCCGCCATGCCGCCCAGGAAGCCGGCGCCCATGGAGTTTGCCAGATATGCACCGATCATACCGGGTGCCAGGCCGGGTTTATCCGCGATCGAATACGCGATGTAACCGCCCAGAACCGGGACGAACAGGGTCAGGCCGCCGAGGCCGATCTCTGCCAGACCGGCAAGCCAGCCCTCCGTCGGTGTGGCCGCACCGGCCGGATTCAGCATAACGGAGATGGAAAACAGGATACCGCCCGCTACGATGAACGGGATCATGTGAGAAGTACCCGTCAGTATGTGTTTCTTTAAAATCTTAATCTGCTCTTTCATTTCCCTACCCCTCCAAAACTTCCGTTAAGATATCAAACACCTGGTTCTTTGTGCTGTTTCTCAAAGACTCTCTGAATTCCTCATGCATCAGCTGCCTTGAGAGATTGGCAAGAATCTTCATATGGGTATCTCCCGCTTCGGAAAGCGGAACGGCAATCAGAATGATTAAGTCGGCCGTCTCGCCTGTCTCTTCGTTCCATACCACCGGTCTTACTGTCCTTGCAAATGCAACGCTTGCCTCCAGAACGTGATCGGTCTTTCCATGCGGAAGTCCCATGTCGAATCCCACATAGGTCGGTGCGATGGCCTCCCTCGCCAGCACATCCTCGAAAAACTCGTTCTGATCCGTTATCTTACCTGCCGCGTCCAGTTCCTTAACCAGCGCGCTGATGACGTCCTTCTTTTCCGCTGCGTCAATGTCAAATACGATACAGTTCTTACTAATTAATTTACTCATTGCAAACCTCCTGCCGGCTGCTGCCGGTTATTAAAAATTCCTTTGTTCCAGGCCTGGAAGAATTTGTTTGTTCCTTACATGCCTTATGATAATCCTGTTGGGAAAAAAAGAAAAGATAGAACATTTGCAAAAAAAATTTACAAAAATTTGAAGGGGGCTGTAACCCTGTTTTCGTCCAAAAAAATGCTTAAGCGGGATACTGGAATTCTCCCGCTTAAGCGATCACTGTCATTTCATATATTTGCCTGTCATTACTGCATTTTCACCGTCTCACAAAACTCCTGCAGCGTCCGGTGCAGCTGTCCCTCCGCCGTCTCATCGCAGAGCACGACGATCTTGTCTCCGGCAAGCAGCTTCGTATCGCCTCTCGGCACGAATTCCGCCTCGCCTCTCATCAGGGAAACGACGAGGCACGTTTTCGGCCACGCGATCTCCGATACCTTCATCCCTTCTGCCGCGCTCCCGTGGAAGATCATGCCTTCCACCAGCACTTTTTCTCCGGTCAGAACCGCTTTCTTCTCCGGGTTCTGCTTTGCCAGCAGGCGGTGAAGAAGCTGGTCGTAGACCGGCGCACACCGCATGATATCCGGTACCAGATACGCGGCCAGGGACACCATGGACAGCGTAAGCAGATGGGAGAAGGAGCCCGTCATCTCACTGATTAAGATAATTCCGGTAATCGGAGCACGGACAATGGCTGAGAAGTAGCCTGCCATCCCCAGGATGATAAAGTTGCCTAAAAGCCCGTCCAACGAACCGCTCACCATTCCCACCGCATTGAAGTAGATGCCGCCGATCACGGCTCCCATCACGAGAAGGGGCAGGAAAATGCCGCCTGGTGCTCCGGAGCCGAAGCTCACCATGGAAAATACAAATTTTACCACAAACAACAGACACATGGAGCCGATCACCATTTCCCCGGAGGAAAGCACCTCCACCAGAGAATGGCCGCCTCCCAGAACGGACGGATAGAGAAATCCGAACACTCCGGCCATCATAAACGGGATCAGCAGCCGGAGCGTCTGTCCCGGAATCTTCTGATACAGGTCCTGGGATTTCGAGAGACAGGTGTTGTAGACCACCCCCATCAGTCCGATGATCACGCCCAGAATCAGCACATGAGCGTAAGTGCTCAGCGGCATCATATGAGTAATGTTGAACGTGAAGACCGGTTTCAGGCCAAATACATTTCTGGAAACAAAGTCCGATGTAATTGAAGCCGCCATGGAGGACAGCAGAATCTCCGGAGAAAAGTGCTTATGAATCTCCTCCAGAGAAAATAAAACTCCCGCGATCGGCGCATTAAACGCCGCCGATAATCCGGCCGTGGCGCCGCAGGTCATGAGAAGCTTCTCCTCTGTCTTCACACGCTTCGTAAGGCGTGAAAACCCTTTCGCCGCCATGGCGCCAAGCTGGATACTCGGGCCCTCCCGTCCGAGGGACAGACCGCAGCCAAGGCCGATTAAACCGCCTGCCAGCTTTGCGGTCAGAACCCGCCACCAGCACTCATCGATCTCGCCCATTATTTCACCTTCCACCTGGGGAATCCCGCTGCCCGAGATCAGCGAGTCCCATTTTAGAAGCAGTGTCACAATCACGGCAGCCGCAGCCAGGATTAAGAACCACACCGGAACAAACCAGACATGGGTCCTTCCATAATTTAAAATATTGTGCAGGAGTATCTCCGCATATCCCAGCAGATAGCGGAAAGCCACTACCACAACGCCTGCGATGGCGCCTACGGCGACTCCCTCCAGGATCAGTGCATAACGAAAACTCCGGTAACGGTTAATGGTATTGGTAACCGTATTCCCTTCCGACCGCATTTTACGTTCCCCCTCTTTATTCTCTTTTAACATTCGAATCCTTTCGTTAAAACTATATGAATTGTTCTGTTGCCAGTATCTGATTATAACGCTGTGACCAACAGATAGCAAGGAAATTGTTCACAATTTGGCCACATATTCCCTCAAAAAAAGTATTATGATAGTGGATATGAAAAAAGAAAGTGGTGAGAATTATGAAACAGTTTAACCATCGGTGGACCAGGCTGCTTATGACTGTATGCCTTCTCTCCATCTGTCTCCCCCTTCCGGCTCATGCCGGAGAACGAAAAAAAGTCGATCAGATTCCGCTCAGTTTTTCCTCCTCCATCGAAGCAGGGAAAACTGGCGGGGAAGTATATGTCACCGTCGATGATCCCAGCCGGGCTGCACACTGCCGGATCGTCAACACAGCGATTACCAATCCGCCTGACACGGTGTGGGAGGCCGGAACAACACCGGAGATCCTGATTTCCCTGCGTGCGGAAAGCGGCTTCTATTTTCCTTCTGACAAAGCAGACGCGTTCCGTTTAACCGGAGCCGGCGCCGTATTCGACCGGGCGGAATTCCTGGATTCCCAGTCCGTCCTCCATGTGACCGTCCGTTTGAGTGCGCTCTCTGATCCGGATGCGCCGGTCCTTCTCTCCGGCCTTTCCTGGGATAAAGGTTCCTTTACCGCCCTCTGGGACGACGACAGCAACGCCCGGTACTACCAGATACAGCTTTTTAAAGACGGCCAGCCGGTGGGCGCTGCGGCAACCACCTATACCAACTACAGCCGGTTATCCGATAAAATATCGGGAAAAGGCAGCTACCGCTTTACTGTACGCTTCGTCGACAACGCCTTAAACCGGAGCGAATGGATCTCTTCTGATACCTGGGAGATAACCGCTTCCGAGGCCGCCGCTCTCGAAAGCAGTCTAAAGAATACATATGGCCCCGGAACCGTCTCCTCCCCTGCCAGAGCCGCTGGCGAGTGGAAATCCGACGACACGGGATGGTGGTTTGAACATCCGGACGGAACGTGGACGACGGATGGCTGGGACTATATCGGCGGCGAATGGTACTATTTCGATCATTCCGGCTACCGGAAGAGCGGATGGATTCCGTGGCAGGGAACGTGGTATTACTGTGATGAAGACGGAGTCATGCTGAAGAATGCGGAGACTCCGGATGGATACGAAACGGACAGCAGCGGCGCCGTCAAGGCCAAATAAAAAAGCCCGGTTTTAACTTTCTTTCCCTCATGATAGTTCTCAGGGATTCAAAAAGATAAAACCGGGTCTTATTCTGCGCACACCAGACCTGTCTGTTACTGCGTTTTCCAGGCTCATTCCCGCCTTTTCGATTATGCCGCTTTTCCGATTAACGATTCCGGGGAAAATGCCGTACTGTGACATACAATTTCCACTGTTTTGCCAAGGCCCACATTCATAACGCCCATCAGTGATTTTCCATCGATTACAAGATGATTGTAACAGATATCAACATCAAAATCACAGGTTTCCGCTTTGTTTACGAATGCAACCATTTCTTCCACGGTTGAAAATGTATAGAACATGTTTTTCATCTGGAGCACCTCCCTCTCTGTTTGATGATATCATTTTACTCCTTATTTCGGCAAAATAACATATGATATTTATGCGAAATGTTGTAATATTTTTAGTTCTTTTCTAATCTTTCCCGGATATGGCGGTTCCATACATAAAAATTTGAGAAATTCTTTCATTTTTTTACGCGAAAGGACTACACAAAAAGTAATTTATCGTGTATAATATAGAAGTTCGGGTTCAGGCAGGCAACTATGGCCTGTGAAGCAGAATACGATGGAGACGTATCGAAGTGGTTGTAACGAGCCGCACTCGAAATGCGGTTGTCGGGTAACCGGCACGTGGGTTCGAATCCCACCGTCTCCGCTATATAAAAAAGAACACCAGCAGGGAAGAATGATCTGACTGCCGGTGTTCTTTTCTTTTATTTCTGTAAATATTCCTCAATAAATTTCGATGCCACAGCCCCGTCTGATGCGGCCGTCACGATCTGTCTTAAGGGTTTTGTTCTCACATCCCCCACGGCAAATACTCCCGGTACGTTCGTCTTTGTCGTCTCATCTGCGACGATATATCCCTGTTCATTTCGCTCTACCTGTCCTTCAAATACGGCGGTGTCAGGCACTCTTCCTATCGCCACAAACACTCCGTCGCAGGAAACCACGCTCTCTTCCCCTGTCTTCACGTCAGAGAGGCGCACTCCCGTCACCTTCTTCTCATGCAGAATCTCCTCAATGCGGCTGTTCCACAAAAACTCGACCGGGCTGTCCTTCAGCGCATTCTGGTATACCATGGAAGCGCGCAGTGCATCTCTCCGGTGGACCAGATACACTTTTTTACAGATCTTGGACAGGAATAATGCATCCTCTGCCGCACTGTTGCCGCCGCCGGATACCACGACGGTCTTGTCCTTATACCGCATACCGTCGCAGACTGCGCAGTATGCCACTCCGCGTCCCCGCAGCTTCTTCTCTTCCGGAAGTCCCAGTTCTCTCGGTGAAGCGCCGGTAGCGATCACCACCGTCTTCGCAAGAAGTTCGCCGCCTGTGGTGGTAATCTTCTTCGGCTCTGACTGGAGCTCGACACTGATTACTTCGTCGAACGCCGTCTCTGCTCCGAAGCGGTCGGCGCCCTTCTTCATCTTTTCTCCCAGCTCAAAGCCATCGATTCCGTCTTCAAACCCGGGGTAATTATCTACCTGGCCGGTGGTCGCCATCTGTCCGCCCGGCGACAGCTTTTCCAGCACCAGGACTGACATTCCGCTTCTTGCGCAGTAAAGCGCCGCACTGTAGCCGCCGGGACCGCCGCCGATGATGACAACATCATATTGTTTTTCGTTCATATCGCATTCTCCTTTTGTAAGCACTGATTGCTTCTGCACAAGCTTCGTGGAGTATTTTTCTCTACACAGCGCCGTTTTCTTTCAGCCAGTCCTCAATCTCTGTCATGGAACCCGGATTAATCAGAGGCTCGCTTGCCCTGCCGCCCTGATATACGATCAATGTCGGAATCGTCTCAATCTCATGCTTCTCCTCTAATTCCGGACTCTCATCGATGTCAACCTTGCCTACCAGAAGTTTTCCCTCATACTGTGCAGCCAGACGGTCCACCACCGGACCGAGTCTGCGGCAGTAACCGCACCATGGCGCCCAGAAGTCCAGAACCACCGGTTTTTCCGCCTGCAGTACCTCTTTGTCAAAATTATCTTTATTAATTGTCATGATATCCATATTGATTACTCCTTTCTCTCTGCCGTAAATACTGTTATTTTCTCAGATACAGTTCATACTGTAATTATATTAGTTACAGTATGAACTGTCAAGGGGTTTTTAGAAAAAATTTTAATTGGAACTGAAAAGGCCGTATCAGCCGGCCGGTACAGACCGTGAAACAAAGGCCGTCAGCAGAACAGCTCCAGAGTGATCGGTAACGAGTTTCTTTACCAATGTTGTATTACTTCCTCCGGTTCGCTATAATGGTTAATAAACTTTAACGAAAGGAGTCAGAACTATGGTGAAACATCAAGTAATCATCGATCCGGACAAGTGTGTTGGCTGCGGTATATGTGCTAAGGCCTGCGCCGCACATAACATCGTAATCGACAATAAAAGAGCAAAAATACGGATGGACGATTGTGTCATTTGCGGACACTGTACTGCAGTCTGCCCTAAAAATGCAGTCACCATCAGCGGTTATGATACGGAACAGATTGAAAAAAAAGAAAAGGTCCGTCTGAATCCGTCTGATGTCTTAGACGTTATTCGTTTCCGGAGAAGTATCCGCCATTTTCAGCGGAAAGACGTTCCGGCCGAAGTGATCGGGCAGATCCTGGAAGCAGGCCGATTGACCCATACGGCAAAAAATATGCAGGATGTATCCTTTGTCGTTCTGGAAAAAGAAATAACACGGATTGAATCCATGGCGGTCAAACTGTTTAAAATAATCAAGCCACTGGCTGATTTATTCTGGCCCATGGCCAGGTACACGAAAATCGACGACCATTTTTTCTTCTTCCATGCACCAGTCGTCATCGTCATCCTGGCGAAAGAGAAAACAAATGGGATTCTGGCGGCACAGAATATGGAATTTGCGGCGGAAGCGAATGACCTGGGTGTGTTATTCAGCGGATTTTTTACCACGACGGCCAATATATCGCATAAAATCAGGAAAGCACTGCGCGTTCCAAAAGGCAAACGGGTAGCCGCAACCCTGGTGCTTGGTTATCCGGATGTGAAATTTCTCCGCTCCGTACCGCGCAGACAATTAGATGTTATCTATTTATAGAGGGCTTTGAAATGGCAAACGATTGTGAAGAGAGACTGCAAAAAATTGTATACGGATTCCGAGAATGCCGGAATGCTTTTACCGCCATTGGCGATGAAACGAGACAGTTAATTCTGCTCGTGCTCCTGGAAAGTGATTTCTCAGGCATCCGTGTAGGAGAAATCGCAGAAAAAACGCATCTGACAAGGCCCTCCGTCTCCCATCATCTGCAGATCCTGAAAGAGGCCGGGATCGTTGCAATGAGGAAAGAGGGCACTAAAAATTATTATTATCTGAGTGTGGATGAAACACAGTGGAAAGAGATTGCGGACTTAATCACACTTATTTATGAAAGTGTACGCCATATCAGTTCGTGATGATAAACCTATAACAGGAGGCCTAAAACTATGATCTTATACTTTTCAGGAACAGGAAACAGCGAATATGCCGCGAAGAGAATCGGCAGGGAGCTGGACGATGAGGTGGTCTGTTTATTTGAGAAAATCCGCAGCCGCGATTTTACAAAAATGCACTCAGACCGTCCATGGATTATTGTCACCCCAACCTATGCGTGGAGAATCCCCCGCATCATACAGGAATGGCTGATGAAGACAGCTCTTGCCGGAAACAGGGATATCTATTTTGTAATGACCTGCGGCGGAAGCATTGGGAATGCCGGCAGCTGTTCAGAAAAGCTGTGCTCCGCCAAAAAGCTGAATTACATGGGCTGCACCGCGGTTGTCATGCCGGAAAACTATATTGCAATGTTTGACGTGCCGGCACAGAAGGAATCACTGGAGATCATTCAACGGGCGGAACAGACGATAAACGAAGCGATCCTTACGATCAAAAACGGCAAGGCATTTTCTCGGCCCGCAGTCACATTCCAGGACAGAATGAACAGCGGAATTGTAAATAATCTCTTTTATCCCGTATTTGTTCATGCAAAAAAATTCTATGCTGCCGACACCTGCATCTCCTGTGGAAAGTGCGCCAAAATCTGTCCGCTGAACAACATACGTATGGAAAACAGGAAACCCGTATGGGGAAAGAACTGTACCCACTGCATGGCCTGTATCTGCCATTGTCCAACGGAAGCAATTGAATACGGAAAACACAGTAAGGGGAAACCGAGGTATGTCTGCCCTAAAACAGATCATTAAAAGGGCAATCCGAACCTCCGTTTCCTTAAAAGACGGCGGCAGAACCCTTCCTGCCGCCGTCTTTCCTTAATTTCATTCAGGACACACAAGGACTCTTTTCTCTTACTCCATTGATTCGTCCTCTTCCCCAAACGCTTCGACCTGAAATACAACGGGGCGTATCCCATCCGTGCAGCAGACAATGGTCTGTCCATCTTCTCTGTTCCACGGCTTATAGGTCCCACCGGCCGCTACACAGCTGACGCTGTGATAAATATCAATCCATGCCCACGGACAGAGTCCCTCCGGCATCTGGGCGCCTCCCTCGAAAATAAAGCTGTCGCCTACATTCATCAGGGCGCAGGGACCTGCCTCCCTGCCGTCTGTTAAGTATTCGTCGGCAAAATCAGAATAGAATTCCTTTCGGAGTACCGTTATTCTTACCTTTTTCATCGTTTGTTTCCTCCTGGCCGCAGTGACTGTACACTCTCCCGGCTTCTTATGCCATCCACTCAGTTTCTTCTGTCAATGATATCAGATAACCGTATTTATTTCTACATCCCAATCATATCAAACTCCTCAAATGATATCACCACGTCGTAATCCTTCCTGGGATTCCTGTATTTTATCTGCACAGATTTTTTCGTCTGGCTGTAATACCATCCCGCTTCCGCCTCCTCGAATTTTCTTCGATGCAGATAATGGGGAAGCCGTTCCCCATCCAGGGAAATCCAGTAAGGCGCCTTTTCACGATGGATTAAATCCACGGACATGGTTTCCACCAGGGTCTCATAAAGCCCTTCATTTCGGAAGGAGATCGTCGTCCGCACACCGCCTGTCACCGTAATCCGAGTCTTCAAATACTGACCGTGTTCATAATCCTTTGAAATACCGTCATCCTCGTACAGCGTAAACTCACAGTCTCTGTCTGCCGAGCATAAAAGGGAAATACCGGTGACTGTCTCAGACGCCAGATTATTCAGCTGGTTTTCCGCCATCGGTATGACCGCGCCGCCCCGGATAAACAGTGGGATGCTCTCGATCGTAACCGGAATTTCGATGGTCTGCCCGCCTTCGTACGCTTCCCTCGTATAGAAATCGTAGAAGCGTTCTCCTTCCGGCAGATAGACGCTCCGAACCTCAGCCCCCTTCTCCACCACGTTGGCCACCAGAAGGGAATCGCCCAGCATAAAGTCCACGCCTTCCTCGTAACAAGCCGTATCCTGCTGGAAAGCACTGCACATGGGCTCCATGATCGGAAGCCCGGTCTCATGAGCCCGCTCCATCAGTGAGTAGAGATAGGGAATCATACGGTAACGCAGTTTCACGGCTTTTCGGATCAGTTCGGTATAACCTCCGTACATCCACGGCTCCGTCACGGTATTGTCCGTATTGACCGAATGGACCGAAAACCTTGGCTGGAATATGCCGTTCTGCACCCAGCGCACCATCAGCTCCGCCTCCGGAGAAGGGCCGTAAAAGCCGCAGATATCGCAGCCCTGATTCGCCACTCCGGACAGGCTCATGCCCAGAATGGTTGCGATATTATATTTTAAGGAATCCCAGCACGTCAAATTGTCCCCCGCCCAGGTCTGGGCATAGCGCTGAATTCCTGCATGGCCGGAGCGGCACACGATAAACGGCCTGATATTCTCAAACGTCTCTTCCACCGCCTCTGCGGTCACGTGGCACATCAGGTTGGACATGACCGCCTTGATATAACCGATCGAAGTCCCTTTTCCTTCAAAATCACAGCGGCAGTCCTTATCCACCAGACTGTCGTACTCACAGTTGTCGTTCCAGACAGAACTGGTTCCCATCTCAAGCACCGCTCTCTTCAGCATTTCCTTCCACTCCGTGCGCGCCTGCGGCTTCGTGAAATCTACGAACACCCCTTTGCCGCCCCACCACGTCCCGACTCCGGCCTCGTCCTTCACGCTGTCCTTCACGAAAATATCCTTTGCCTTCATCTCCTCCAGATCCGGATGGGAAAGCAGGACTCCCGGCTTTACATTGGGGGACACGGTAATCCCCCGCTTTTTCATCTCCGCAAAAAAGCGCACCGGATCCTTAAAACGTTTTTTATTCCAGGTAAATACGCACCGTTTCAAGCCCTCCGCCGTCTCCTGTGAGGTATAACCGGAGGAGAGCTGGAATCCATCGGCCGGTATATCCTCCTCTTTTGTGGTATCAATAAACTCAAGAATCGCGTCGTCACAATTTTCCGGCAGTTCCGGATAGTACATGGAGGACCCCAGATAGCCCAGAGCCGTTCTCGGAAGCATGACCGACTTTCCCGTCAGGTCCGTATACCGCTCCACCACCTGCTGTATGGCCGGGCCTTCGATAAAGAACAGATCAATATCCCCGGCATCGGCGCGGTACCGGCTGTGCATTTTCCAGTAATTACTCTTCTCCCGTCCCATGTCAAAATCACACTCCGCCGGATTATGATAGAAATAGCCGGAGGCCTTTTTGGTCCTTCGATTCAGTTTCACATAGAATGGAATGTGCTTATACAGGGAATCCGTCTCCTTCGGATTATAGCCCATGGCGTCCTTCGGACTCATACATAACTGTTTCTGCGCCTTGTTCCACTCCCCGCTCTTCTCGCCAAATCCGTAAAAGCAGTCGTCCGGTGAGATTTCGCTGGTGTGAATTCTTCTGTGGTTGGAATCCTCCTGATACCCCAGTTCCACGATATCGGCATGGATAAGCGTTCCTTCCTTATCATAAATACAGATCCGGAACGGTTCTTTTTCCACCACCACCCGGAGTTTCCTTCCCTCTATGACCGCCTCCTTCTCTCCATCCGTGAATACCGTCTCCGCCGGACGAACCCGCCTCCGGAAGCGGTTCATCAATCCGTCCATCCGGTCGTCCCACGCCGTCATCACAAGACTGTAAGACTCTTCTGCAAATGTACCGTCGAACCCGGCCCGGATTCTCACAATAGAGTCTGTCAAAAACAGCAGGCGTATTTCCACACAATTCGTCGTGATCGAAATGGTGTCCTCCAGTTTTTTTACTTCTTCCGCCCTCGTACATACCTTCATCCTTTTCTTCTCCTGTCTCCCGTGTTTCTCCGTTCACAGAGAACCGAAGCCACGGCCCCGTTCCCCTGTCCCACAGGTATTCTGAGTCCATCTTACAGATAATACCACGCGAAAACCAGTCGAATCCTGCATGATTTATATCAAAACTTTGCGTATTTTCTGCCACAAAAACGGGAGACCTCCGCATTGGAGTTCTCCCGTTTTTATTTTAACTTATAGTTACTTCACTGCGTGAGCAGGCTGATAATCTTCCACAGACTTGATAACTTCCCGCTTAATCGTTCCTGACAGGAAGAAGGACATCTTTGCACATGCCGGTCCGATCAGCTCATAGAGCACGGAGGAAGACAGAATAATGGTCAGCAGCAGACTCCCGATATCCGCCGGAAGCATTCTCTGCCCCAGGAATGCAAGCCCGATCGCAACGCCGGCCTGCGGAATCAGCGCAAGGCCGATATACCGTTTCATGACCACCGGCATCCCCGTGATGGAGCAGCCGATATAAGCTCCCGCATATTTTCCAATAATCCGAATCAGGAAATAGCTGACTCCGATGATCCCCGCAGTCCTGAGCGCCGTCACATTTAAGTTCATCCCGGAAATGATAAAGAACATGGACATTACCGGTGGTGTAAAATGATTGACCTGCTTAAACAGCTTCTTATCATTTGTCACATTCATATACGTTGCACCGAATACCATGCAGGACAGAAGGGGCGACAGCTGGAAGAAGGCGCAGATACCTGATATTCCCAGCAGCATCGCCACCGCCAGAATCAGGCGGTTATCCTTGCTCCTGGCCGGTGTCAGAAGCTTTGACAGCACAATTCCGCACAGAAATCCCAGTGCCAGAGCCATCAGGTTCCAGAAGATGGGAACCATCACATCCGTAAATGAGATATGGCCGCTCGTTCTCGCATTGACCACCGCAACAACGGCACTGAAGGTTAAAAGGCATACGACATCATCCAGCGCTACTACCTGAAGAAGCACATTGACAAAATCACCTCTCGCATGATACTGGTGAATCGTCATCATCGTGCTGGCCGGAGCGGTAGCCGTGGCAATGGCTCCTAAAATCAGAGCGAAGTTCCATGACATGCCAAATATCATTCTCATGCTGATCGTCACCAGAATTCCGGCTGCCAGCGCTTCAAAGATCGTAATGACAATGATCCTGATCCCCGCTTCCTTAATGATTTCTTTCTTAAAGAATTTTCCGACGCCAAAGGCAATAAATGCCAGAGCAATATCGCTCATAAATCCCATATGCCCCAGAATATCGGAGGGCACCATCTTCAGACAGCAGGGCCCGATCAAAACCCCCGCGATAATATAACCGCTGACATTCGGCAGCCTCAGCCGTTTTGTAATCCTCGTAACGATAAACCCCGCGAACAGTATGATAGACAGCGAGCAGAGTACTGCTGTTGATTCATCCATTTGACTGTATAAAAGTTCCATAAAAACATCCCCTTTTTCCCCATTTTTGTTGATACTATATGTTTTTTTCCCTTTCTATGGTACAATTATAGCAGTCTTATATATAATAGCAAATTATGGTATCTACTGTATCTATAAATTTTTATGATAGGGGTGTGATGTACATGATGGATTCCAAACTGGAAACTCTGATAAAAGTCAATGAGACAGGCAGTTTTACAAAGGCAGCCGAGCTTCTTTCCCTGACGCAGCCGGCAGTCAGCCAGCATATCCGGCAGCTGGAGCAGGACCTGGGCGCGACGCTGTTCATCAGGGGGGAGGGGCCCTTAAAACTGACGCAGGAAGGGGAGATTGCGATAAAATACGCCAAGCGGATACAGACGCTCTATCAGAACTTAGAGCAGAGTCTGGGTGATTTGAAGCGCCATATTACCCGTTTATCCGTCGGGATCACCCACACGGCCGAGAGTAATATCATGGTTGAGGTTCTGGCCCGCTACAGCAGCTTAAACGCCGGCTGCCGCATAACAATTATTTCTGATACCATAAATAATCTTTATCAAAAATTGAAAACGTACGAGCTGGACATCGCGATTGTCGAAGGAAAAATCGTGGACAACAACTTTAATTCCGTCATGCTGGACACGGATTCCCTGATTCTGGCGGTATCGAACCATAATCCGCTTTCCAAGAAAAGCATTGTGACGCTGGAGGAGCTGAAAAAACAGCGCCTGATCCTCCGGCTGCCGGATTCCGCTACCAGGAATCTGTTCATCTCCCATCTGGAAAGCAATAACGTCTCTCTCGATGAACTGAATGTAACGCTGGAGGTCGATAATGTCGCTACCATTAAGGATCTGGTGCGGAGAGACTTCGGAGTGTCGATTCTTGCAAGAAGTGCCTTTGCCGGAGAACTGCGCAAGGGAAAGATGACCGGGCTTCCCATCGAAAATCTGAGTATGACGCGGGAGATCAATATGGTTTACCATAAGGATTTTGAGCATACGGATTTGTTGCAGGAGATTACGAAGATTTATTATGAGTATTCCAGAAGTAAGTATACTTGAGATTATGTTTTTGGGGGAGGTATTAAGAGTTACGCCGCCGCAGGGGTGAGCCGGGGAAGGAAGGGCGGGGACACGGGCAGAGGGAGCGCGACCTTCCTTCCCCGGCTCAACCCTGCGGCGGCTGTGTACTGGTTATGCCAGATGAAAAAACATAATGCGGGCGTTTTGAGAAGTTGGCGAAAGTAGTGGTGATGGTTAGTAGGTTTTAGTGGGGGGTGGGTTTGTTTACGATGTAGATTCCGATGCATACGAGGAATAAAGCGACCAGGGTGGTCAGGCCAAAGGCCTGTTGGCCTTCGCCGAGGAACAGGGCTGACAGGATGACTCCGAAGACTGGATTCATGAAGCCGAAAACAGCTACTTTGGAGACTGGGTTCCGTTTCAGCAGGATTCCCCAGAGGGAATAGGCTATCGCGGATACGGCTGATAAATAGAAAAGCATGGAAATAGATGGCACTGTCCACACATGGACGCTTCCACCGGTGAGATATCCACAGAGAATCATGATGATTCCACCGAGCAGAAACTGCCAGCCGCTGAGCATGACCGGATGATCTTCACGGGAGTAGATTTTTATCAGGACAGAGGAAACTGCGTAGGCGATGGTGGATAGAAGGATGAAACCTTCTCCCATCAGAGAGAGACTCATGTTCAGCCCACCCTGGTTGATATTAATTATAACGACTCCGGCAAAACCGGCGATGCATCCGATAACCTTGTTATTGTCCAGCTTTTCCTGGCGGAAAATCAGACTGGCAATGAGGATGGCTGCAAATACGTTGGAGGCCTCAATAATAGAGGCCTTCACCCCTGTTGTATGGGCGAGGCCGACGTAGAAAAAGAGATACTGAATGACGGTCTGAAAGAGGGACAGCTTGATGATCCGCAGCCAGGAGGTCTTTTGAGGGAGAAGGGGACGGCGGTTCATTAAGCTGCCGATGAGAATCGTCAGCAGCCCTGCAAGGGTAAAACGGTATCCCGCGAATAAAAGCTGGCTGGAGACATCATTTCCTTCTATCTGAAACAGCTGGTATCCAATCTTGATACATGGAAAAGCGCTGCCCCACAGCGCGCAGCAAATCATTGCTGTGAGGCAGACGCTTACCGTATTGGCTGTTTCAATCCGCATGCCGGGTTTTCGGGAATTTGGCATGTCTCTCTTGTCAGCACAGTGACAAAACTTACTTTTCCGGTTCATCTTACAGATCAAATCCTTTTAACTTAATGTAATCCTTAATGAGCTTTGCAGTCTGCTCTAAATCAAACTTACTGGTGTTGATGATCAGATCGTAATTGTTCCAGTCCTCCCAGCGGCCGCCGGTGTAGTAACGGTAATATTCCTTCCGTTCCCTGTTAATCTTCCTGACTCGTCTTGCCGCCTCTTTTTCATCCACTTTGTCAACTTCCATGGTACGCTTGATCAGGGCAGGGACATCGGCGTACACGAAGATTTTTACGAGGCCGGGAACATTCACGTCCTCGCGGCTTAAAATGTAATCCGCACAGCGTCCGGCTATGATGCAGGACTCCTGGTCTGCCAGCTGTCTGATTACCTCAGACTGGAAACGGAACAGATTCTCGGGCTTTACGATGTCGCCGTCTGTAGACGGCTTTCCCAGCTGCGGCTTCATGCCGCTTACAATCTTGTAAAGCAGGTTATTGCCTGCCTTTTCATCGGCCAGGCGGAAAAATACTTCTCCGACCGCACTCTGCTCCGATGTCATGGTCAGAATTTCCTCATCGTAAAAATGAATTCCCAGTTCCTCCGCCAGCGCCTTGCCTACGATCCGGCCGCCGCTGCCGTACTGCCGGCCAATGGTAATGACCAGATTTTCTTTTTCCTTCATGATACTTTCCCCCCTTATTGTTCTTCCATCACCGTATCAAAACAGATGGCTCCGTACGGACGGATGCTCATCCGGTAAGCATTGCCTTCTCCAAGGGCCTTCTCGATGTAGGCCACGTATTCGTCTACCAGGTCGTTCGGAAGCATGGCCATGATGACGCCTGCAAAACCGCCTCCATGAACACGGCACGCTCCGCGCTGTTTTTCAGCGATAAATAACTCCGTAAGCGCCAGTGCAACGGTGATTCCCTGTTCCTGATAGGCGCTGTTGGTAAAGCAGTTCTGAAGCCATTTCCAGGACGAATTGCCGGAGGCTGTGATATTCATTAAGAAATCGGTAAAACGGCCTTCCTTTAAAGCCTTTACTTCTGCTTCCACACGCTTGTTCTCTTCAAAGAAATGAAGAGCCCGCAGAACGGAACGGTCTCCCGCGTACGCTCTCACTTCCGCAAGGTGTTCGATTACTTCTTCTTCCGTAATCTGGGCGCAAACCTCTTTTCCAAAGAATTCCGCCACTTTTTTCATCTCAATTGGCACGGAAGAATAGTCCGCGCTTAAATCTGCATGGCCTTTACCGGTGTTGACAATGATCAGGCTGTGATTCTGGGAGCTGAAATCGAAATCGATCTTCTCAACAACAGGGGAGGCAGGCTCCATAAAATCGATGGTGATGAGTCCGCCCACTGCACATGCCATCTGATCCAACAGCCCGGAGGCCTTGTCCCAGTATACGTTTTCAGAATATTTTCCAATGTGAGCGTATGCTACTGTGTCCATACGGCCTTCATTAAAGAATGTATTTAATATAGAACATAAAAGCATCTCGAACGAAGCGGAGGAACTGACGCCTGCCGCACTGATGACATTGCTCGTAATGTAGGCGTTAAAACCGCCGACCTCATAACCGGATTCCTTAAAGCCCTGAAGAAGCCCTTTCACCAGGTCAATGGTCCCCGCTTTTTTATCACTGGGGGATAAATCATTCAAATCAATGATGAAGCTCTGGTTAAAGGTTTCACTGATAATATGTACCTTACTGCTGTTATTCTTTGCAGCCACGCCGACGCAGTCTAAGTTAATGCTTCCCGCAAGGACTTTTCCGTGGTTATGATCCGTATGATTACCGCTGATTTCCGTGCGTCCCGGAGAACTGAACAGGGTTATGTCTTCTTCCGCAAATTTTTTCTGAAAACTTTTTACAAGATTCTGATACCGTTCTATATTGGCCTCCACCGCCGTTTCGCCGTACAGTGCGGCCATCAGCTTCCTGGACTTTTCAGATTCAAGCATCTGAATTGTATCGCATACTTTCATGTCACATGATCTCCTTTTTCCATACATTTTCAGAATACACCGTCGTTCCTTCCGCGGGACTCTGCTCTTTGACAAAAGTATATCATAACTTATGAGTTTTCTACAATATAATATTTATCGAAATGATACAATTTCATTTGACACCCGTCCTGCCGCCTTCTTATAATAGAGAAGAATTTACGAAAGCTTGGAGGACTCCTCATGTACTGGAACGAAAAACCGTATCATTCCCTCGATTATGAGATGAAACGCATCTATGGCCATAAAATCTATAAGCTCGCGCTGGACGGCGGCATGACCTGCCCCAACCGTGACGGGACACTGGGATCAAACGGCTGTATCTTCTGCAGCGGCGGCGGTTCCGGAGAATTTGCCGAGTCCATGGCCGCTCACCCATCTGTCACAGAGCAGATCGAAGCGGCAAAGGCTCTGGTGGAGAAGAAAATGTCAAAGGCTCACAACAGCACTGCCCTCGATTGTCCAAAAGGCCGTTACATCGCCTATTTTCAGTCCTATACCAACACGTATGCGCCTGTCTCACGCTTAAGAGCTCTCTTTACCGAGGCCATCGCTCATCCGGACGTCGCCATTCTGTCCATTGCCACTCGTCCGGACTGCCTTCCACCCGAAATCATCGCTCTTTTATCAGAATTAAACCGGATCAAACCGGTCTGGGTGGAACTGGGTCTGCAGACCATTCACGAGGAGACTGCACGCTTCATTCGGCGCGGCTACCCCTTATCCGTCTTCGAAGACGCCTGGAACAGACTTCACGGCGCGGGCCTGACCGTGATCGCCCACGTCATTCTCGGCCTTCCCGGTGAGACGCGCTCCATGATGCAGGATACTGTCAGCTATCTGGGCGGTCTGGGCACACACGGCATTGACGGTGTGAAGCTGCAGCTCCTTCACGTACTGGAGGGAACTGACCTGGCAGTCCTGTATCGCGCCGGTGGATTTCAAACCTTTTCCCTGGAGGAATACCTGGATCTTGTGATAGACTGCATCGCCCTGCTGCCGCCGGAGACGGTCATCCACCGGATCAGCGGCGACGGACCTAAAAAGCTTCTCGTGGCCCCGGTGTGGAGCGGAAACAAACGGCTCGTATTAAACTCCATGGCAAAGCGTTTTAAAGAACGCGGCGTATGTCAGGGGGATCAGTATCGGACCCCGTGATGCCTTAAACTGCAGAGTGCGCGAAAAACAGCGGCTCCTTTCCCCGGAGCCGCCGCTCTGCATACTTATCGGATTCCACCGCTCAAAGACAGCAGACGCATCACTTTGACGTTTTTATCTCAAAACCGTACTCATGCAGTACCAGATCATCGTCTATCACTTCGTCATAGATACCGTCTGCCTGTTCAAACCCGTTCTTCATATAGAGATGAATCGCCGGTTTATTTATATCCACGACAAACAGCCTTACGTATTCCGCCCCCAGCTCTCCTGCGAGGGCAATCGCCCCTCTAAGCGCAATACTGCCAATTCCCTTTCTCAGATAATCGGCATTTACGCCAAACCGGTCAATATACAAGGCTTTCCCGCCTTCATACTTCCATTTCACGCAGTCTGCCCCTGCGACCTGACTGCACAGGGCAAATGCGGCGACGATCCTGCACTCTTCCACCAAAACGTATAGACGGTTATTTTCTATATCTTCAGCGAAACATTCGCATGGATATATTTCGTCCCAGATTGAAACCCCATTCTCATCCATCTTGCGGATGAGTTCTTTATATACTGTTTTCAGCTGCGGTAAATCCGCAGTCTCAGCCAGCCGTAAATTCATCGTGACCTCCCCGCGCCTGTCTGATTCGCCTTTTTCTTATTTTCCACCATTTTCCTCCTGTACAACACCATTTTCATCAATGGTCACGCCGAAAGAAATGCCCTGCATATACTGGTAAAACTCGCTTATTTTCTGCGGATCGGTCAGTTCCTTTGTATAACCGGCCCCGGAAGTGCCCGGAACCAGAGATAAATTCACCTGATTCTGTTCCAGATCCACATCGGCCCGCAAAAGAGCGGTCTTCGGAATACTGCTTCCAAAGATAAAGTTGCCGAGGCTGTATACAATCGGCTTGCCCTGATAGTATTCGATCCCCTGCAGTACGTGAGGATGGCTTCCGATTACAAGATCGGCTCCCGCATCAATCAGCTGTTTTCCCAGAGTCCGCTGGTATTCCTGAGGCTTTTCATCCCGTTCAATCCCCCAATGCATATACACGACCAGATAATCGCAGTATTCCCCGGCCGCTTCGATCTCTTTTAAGAGTATGGACGGATCGTAACCGCTTACCATTCCCGGCTTTTTGCTGTTTGCCACCCAGGAAGTATCGGGATACACCCTGGAAGCAGCCAGAAAGCCGATGGTCCTGCCGCGTACCTCAATGGTCTCCAGCTGCTTTGCACGATCCATGTTTGCACCGGCTCCCACGTAAAGGATTCCCGCGTTCTCCAGAGTTGTACACGTATCCACAAGCGCATCCTCGCCATAATCCAGCGTATGATTATTTGCAATCGTCACAATATCGATTCCCAGTTCATGCATCATGGATACCCGTTCCGGCGGTATACGAAACGTAAACTGCTTATCCGGCGCCGGCGTTCCTCTGTCGCTGAATGGAAACTCCTGATTTGCCATATAGAGGTCAGCCCTGGCGATTTCGTCCCGATATGCGTCATCCAACACCCCATGTATGCCTCCTGCATTATCATATGCAGCCAATACATGACTGGAAAAATATACATCACCGCTAAAAAGCATATGAACTATGGGGTCTTCCGGTTCTGTCTCTGCCGCGGGAGCTGTACTCTCACCTTCCGTTTCAGATACTTCCAGCTTAAGAACCTCCTCCGTGGCCGCCTCTGGCGCAGAATCGGCTGTCTGACTCCCTTCCTGTACAGCGGAAGCGACTGCCGTTTCCCGGCTGGAGGCAAGGGTTTCCCTTGCGCCTCCCCTCTGTCCGTCTGCCGCGATCCATACGAGAAGTGCCGCAAGGAGAAATACCGGAAGGATAATCAGCAGCTTCATGAATAATCCTGTTCTTTTCATCCCTTCCTCCTTAATCCATGATCGAATGATTCATGATAGATGCCTGATCCATAACTTTTTCAGCAAATAACATCGTCTCTTCCTTAATTTTTCCATCATAAACCCGTTTTCCGTTGCAAAAATACGTATCTTTCATAACCTTTAAGTCATGATATCTTAAAAATACTTTATAAATTTCTGATGCACTTTCCAGAATTCCCGCCGTAGTAAAGACGGCCACATATTTTACCTGCTGCGGAGACAGGCTCTTTATATACTCTTTTAATGTTCTGGGGATCTTGCCCCAGTAAAGCGCTCCGCCTAAAAACAGGATATCCGTCATGCCTTCCAGCGGAACTTCAATGGATTCCGCCTGGCAGCCCGCCACCGGTGCAATGGCTTCTGCGATTACTTTCGTATTCCCTGTTCTGGAATAATAACGCACTGCTGTCTTCATGCTTTCTGCTCCATTCTCTCGATAGTCTCTACTAATATTACACTGAGACTGTGTATTTGTCAAATAATGGCAATGTCAGCCAGTTATATGTTTTGCAGACAGAACTATTTACTGTAGATACAATCCTGTTGCATTTAATTACATTTTACAATATAATAAACAATAAGGATATATCATTCATTTTTATTTGTTTATTATATTCTTATAATTACAATTATCAGACTTTTTTCTTTTTCTTATTGGATCTATATCTGCCATATCCCATCTTTTACCTAACTCTCCAATGCATCAAGCACTGCACTGTCCCCCTTTCTCTTCCAGTTTTTCTTAAAATGTCATCGTTCTGATGCCTATAATTGTAATTATAAGCACTGGAAGAAAGGAAGTGATAATATAAGAAATCCATATCTGCCAGGTAATTCATTTCTATTATAATAATGAGAGGAGAACTTGTGATGATGAAAAAATTATTAACCTTGTTATGTACATTATTCATGGTAATCATAATGGCGGGGTCCGCATTTGCAGGTACATGGAGAACGGGACAGGCTCCAAATCAGGACAAGTGGTGGTATGATAACGATAATGGAACTTATCCGGCGAATGGCTGGAAATGGATTGACGGAAATGATGACGGGATTGCCGAATGCTATTGTTTTGATCCGGATGGGTGGTTATATACGAATACTACAACACCAGACGGATATACCGTCAACGAGAACGGCGCATGGATTGAAAACGGTATTGTAAATATCTCAATTGTGCCCCGGCAAAACAGCGGCTATTCTCAGAAGAACGAATCCAGCGGTTATGAAGCCGCAGATGAATATGACGAAGAAATACTGATGCCCTGGTATGTGGAAGAAACTATATTTAATCCGGACCGGTCTGTGCTTAAATATATCACTCTGGGTTGCGATACCGGCTGTCGCATCTATTATACGACAGGCGTAAAACCTGCTGATCCGACTGATCAGGATGACATCTATGTAACAAAAAAAAGATCCGGTTTTCAATATGGCTCCCCCTCTTTAAAACCCGGACAAACTTTAAAAGCAATTGCTGTAGATAAAGCTACCGGCAAAAAAAGCGGCGTTACAGTCCTTAGATATGATGATGCCATTAATGCAAACAGAGGACGTTCTGGAAACATTGCCGGTTCTTCCAATTACAATAACGGAAGCGGCAGTAATAATCAGAGCTCCTCATCGAGTTCGAATTCAAATTCCGCTGCTTCCACAACTACAGCCCCCCGGCAATGCCCGATTTGTATGGGTAAAGGCTATACCACCTGTACCTATTGTCACGGAAGCGGCATCGGCCAGAATGCTTCGTTTGGACTCGGCGGCGGGATGTCTGGCGGCGATACCGGAATCTATGACGACGGTGGTATCTACCAGGGAATCTGTCCTTCGTGTGGTGGATCCGGAACTAAAACGTGTGCCGGTTGCGGTGGTATCGGAACAGTCGGTTACTAAAGGAATGCGTTTGAATCATAATCTCCATAAAAACTGGCGCCATGAGTCCAAAATCACTCACGGCGCCAGTTTTCTTTCAATTCCCAGTGCCATCCCTGGGATATATTACTTATTCCATCTATAACGCCACAATAATACCGCCGTCACTGGCATACACCGTTGCCACTCCGGCCGTCTCCGTAATGATAACGTCCTTAAAGGTGGCCTGGCGGCACATCTCATTTTTCACAACCTCCGCGCGCTCCGGATTGTTGCAGTGGGCAATAATAAGTACCTTGTCTTTCGTCTCTCCCGCTTCCCGAATCGCAATATCCGCCATACGCGTAAGAGCCTTATTAATCCCTCGCGCCTGGTCCAGCTTGATAATTACACCGGAATCAGCTCCCATAACCGGCTTAATATTGAGCGCGGTAGCAAAAAATGCCTGAAGGCCGGTCAGACGGCCGTTCTTGCGCAGCGTGTCCAGACTCTCCAGTACAAAATATGTTTTCATATTCTTAATAAAACTGCGCGTCTTCTCCACGATCTCCTCAAACGGAAGAGAAGCCTGACAGAGCGACTGGATATAGAGAGCGATGTTTAACTCTCCGGATGAGGCAGAATCGGAGCTGAATACCGCAATGTTCTTCCCCTCCTGTCCATGTTCCTCCTCATACAGCTTCTTCGCTAAAACAGCGCTGTTGTACGTTCCGCTCAAGTGCTCAGACAGTGTTATCACAAAAATCTGATCCACATCACATTCAAACGCCTCCTTAAACTTCTCAGGCGACGGGCATGCGGTCTGGGGGCACTCACTGCTGCTTCTGACCAGTTCCAGAAACTTCTTCTGGTCAAAGGTCTCATCATCTATTACCTGGGTATGCTCTACCTGCAAAGTGAGGGGGATGATCTGAAAATGCGGATCTTTCTTTAAGTCAGCCGTTAAATCCAGACAGCTGTCCCCGATAATCTTATAGCTCATATTCTATTTCCTCCTGACATATAACTTGTCATGTAGTATTCATTACTATATATTATAGGGAAGCCACGGTGGAATGTCAATAGAATATTGCTCCTGAACTTCCGCATTTTGTATTCCCGGAGTTACGGTTGGCTGCTGCTGCCAGCCTCTTCTCCCCCTTCTGCCGGCTGGCTTATGCATCGGTTCAGACGGCTCACCCGCGCTCTCCGGCTCCGTTTTCAGCGGTAAGCAGACCGATCATCTCATTCAGGCTCTCAAAGTCTGTAAAATCCACCGTTTTGCCATACGTCTCGATCAATCCCTGCGTCTCGGAATTCCGTTCTTCCGGCGGAATCTTTTTTACCCGGCTGTACAGAAGTCCCATCATGGCCCGGTGCGCGACGGACAGCTTTGAGTAATCAATCCCGCCTCTCAGATGAAAGAGTTTCGTTTCATCCCAGAGCGGCTCCGTGAGCTGTTTCTTTATAAAATCCCGGATATTATGGATATTGGTTTCATCGGCAGGGTCAGACAGTCCCACGGTGGCTACCAGAAGCTTTGCTTCCGGTTCCTGACGGAGCAGCTTCACGGTGTGTGCCAGACCGCGAATCTGACCGGCGTAGATCCCTCCCAGGTGAATCACTTCTTTGCAGGAAGAAAGAGAGTTTACTTCTTTGCAGTTTCTGCACGGAATCCCCGTCCTTCGTGCCAGTTCTTCCGCGTAACGCTTCGTTGTGCCGTATTTGCTGCCGTATAAAATAATTCGCTTCATATCTTTCCTCCTGTATCGCTCATTTTCCTGTATCTGCAGGTCGTTACGTTGCTTCCGTCGCCGCCTCTTCTGCGGCCTCCAGGCCGTCTATTCCATCATACAGCTTCATAAGCAGCGTAAACAGCTGCTCCATCTCCTGATCCGTATAATGCCGGAACAGACAGGAGAGTTTTCGCCTGTGAATCGCCGCCGTCTGCTCAAAGTACTCATCCAGCCTGGCCGCCGGCACCAGCCATGCTGCTCTTTTATCGTCCGTATTTTGTAAAATCGTGACAAATCCCTTCTGTTCAAGAACTGCGGCCAGCTTTTTGATATTCTGCCTGGAACAGCCAAGCATTTTTCCCAGCTGGGTAAATGTCAGCCGGTCCTTTGACTGTCTCACCATAGTCAGAAGCATAAACTGCTTCAGTGTAATATCGGGGCGGCTCTTGTCAAATACGGTCTGGAGTCTGTTTTCAGCAATACACAGCGTGCTGAACACAGCCTTCTCCTGTTTTTCTCTTGTCCCCTGAAAGCGTCTGATGAGATCCGTTATCTGCATGTCTTCCTCCATATAGTAACTAGTTACCTATTTTTCTGAAAAGAGGAGGACAGGAAAGTCTGCAGGCTTCCCTGTCCCATTTTCCAGCTGCTCTTTACTGGATCAGCCGACAACATCTTATCTGTCTGTAGATCACTCGTCTTCCTGTGCTCCTACAACTCCCGCCGTACTGGTGGCAGTTGCAATGACAATCACGACGACGAAGAGGATCAGCAGAATGATTCCCCCGAAAAATGACAGCAGAAACGTGGTGCCGTCATCCTCCGAAGCTGTCTCTGCACCGGCCGGATCCGCGGCAGCCGCCACAGTCTCCGTCTCGGCATGAGAGACAAGCACCGCTCCCGGGGCTGCTCCCGCTAAAACTCCGATGGCCAGTGCCAGCATCAGCCGCAGCACAGCCTTCTTTATCTCCCTTATCTTGTCCGTCATAAGAATCTCCTCCTGGTTACTATACAATCATAGCTACTAGTATACCATAAGGGAGCGAAAAATGATACCCCAATCAATCCGGGATTCTTATTCCTCTTCTTTTCCCATATCCGCCATGAAAATCATGATATCATTGCTTCTTGCGATGAACTTCGTCATGCGCTCCGGAGTCAGGGAACCGTGGCTTAATGCAGCCAGGTCGTACAGCTGTTCACAGATTTCCTGAATGTGTTCGCCTTCTCTGTGATTCAGCACATACTGAACCAGTTTATTGTTATAGTTGAGCACCAGAGTCTCACCGCCGGCGCCAAACATGGACGGATCCATACCCGGCATGGTGTACATCTTCATCATTTCCTGCATACGGCGGCTGTCTTCCGATACAGTAATCATGGAGGAAACGGCTTCATTTTTCAGTTTCTCCACTCTTACTTCCAGTTTATCATTGCCAAGCGCCTTCTTGAACACCTCGGTCAGTGCGTCCACATCGCCCTTCATGGCTTCTCTGGCCTCTTCCGTCATCTCTTCTTTAAAGCTGTCGGATAAGTCAGAGTTGATGGCTAAGAACTTCACATTCTCATTCTTCTGCTCCAGGAAATTGATGAACGGGCTGTCGATGTTCTGAGTCATATAGACCGCGTCCATGCCTTCCTGCTTAAACATATTGATGTACTGGCTCTGTTCCTTCTCATCTGTGATATAGAATACGGTGTTCTCATGTTTTTCCTTATTCTCTTCCAGACAATCAGACAGGGTTAAGTATTTGCCTTCCAGATTCTTGAAAATGAGGTAATCGTTCATCTTCTCAGCAAATTTCTCATCCTTTAAGCAGCCGAACTTGATAAATGGATTGATGTCATCCCAGTACTTCTCGTAGTTCTCACGGTCAGTCTTAAACATTCCGCTTAACTTGTCCGCAACCTTCTTTGTGATGTAATCGGATATCTTCTTAACAAAGCCGTCATTCTGCAACGCGCTTCTCGATACGTTAAGCGGCAGATCCGGACAATCGATGACGCCCTTTAACAGCATTAAGAATTCCGGAATTACTTCCTTGATGTTGTCTGCGATAAATACCTGGTTGTTGTAAAGCTTGATCACGCCCTCTAAGCTGTCGTAATTTAAGTTCAGCTTCGGGAAATACAAGATTCCCTTTAAGTTAAACGGATAATCCATGTTTAAATGAATCCAGAACAGCGGTTCCTTGTAATCATGGAATACCTTGCGGTAGAAGCTCTTATACTCTTCCTCGGTGCACTCGTTGGGGTGCTTGTTCCAGAGCGGGTGAATGTCATTTTCCGGAACAGGGCGCTTTAAGATCTTATATTTTTCCTTTGCAGGAGAAATCTCGACAACCTCTTTTTCGCCGTTCTCGTTCTCCTTCTCCTCGGTCTTTGCCTCCTCAACGATCGTCTCGATGATGGTGTCTTTCTCAGTCAGTTCATCTTTTTCAATCGTTTCATACTGCGGCTCCGCAGAAGAATTCTCAAGATAAATCTCCACCGGCATGAAGGAACAGTACTTCTCCAGCACCTCTCTGGCGCGGTATTCATTGCAGAACTCCAGGCTCTCTTCATTCAGGTACAGCTTAATCGTCGTTCCGAAAGAGGTCTTATCCCCCTCTTCCATCTCATACTCCGTGCCGCCGTCCGACTCCCAGTGAACCGGCGCAGCGCCTTCCTGGTACGATAAGGTATCAATGGTCACCTTATCGGCTACCATAAATGCAGAATAGAAGCCCAGACCGAAATGGCCGATGATCTGATCCTCATTCGCCTTGTCCTTATACTTCTCCAGGAAATCCTGTGCTCCTGAAAATGCGATCTGGTTGATATACTCATCCACTTCATCCATGGTCATGCCGAGACCGTTATCGGCGAAGGTAATCGTCTTTTCATTGGAATCCACCGTCACGGTAATCTTAAATTCCACATCCTCCGGCTTCTGCCACTCTCCCATGATCTCAAGCTTCTTTAATTTCGTGATCGCGTCACAGCCGTTAGACACTAATTCACGGTAGAAAATGTCGTGATCCGAATAAAGCCACTTCTTGATAATCGGGAATATGTTTTCACTGTTAATTGTCAAACTTCCTGTCTTTGCCATATCCATACACTCCTTGCTCTTTGCTGTATATTTTTCCATGGACAACCATGGTTTCTCACGCTTTGCCTGCAAAGAGTATTTTAATACTCCCGTTTCCAAATGTCAATAGAAAATTAGCACTCATTTAAAATGAGTGCTAGTAATCCTCTATTCTTCCTCAAAAATGATCTCGTTCTTCTTCAAAAAGCTTCTCACCGCCTGATCCCATTCCGAATCCAGAGTCTTGTCCAGCGTAAAAAATGAGACCGAGGTGCCTGTCACACAGAACAGCTTCCCTTCCTCATAACGGATGTTTAAATACAGGCCGTTGACCTGATCCGCCCTCAGAGGCATCTGGCGTGCGGCCACAAACTTCTCCACGGCCTGAGGCGGCATCTGCAGCACAATCTGAAAGCTTCCCGGAAGCTTCTTCCCCTTAATCAGTGAAAAACAGTACGGCCGGATCATCTTCCAGGAGGACAGCTCCTCCAGCTGGTTCTCTTCCAGCTCTTCCTCTGAATAATACCCCTGACGGATATGCCCGTCGATGGTAAACACATTAAAGGTAATAATCTCGGCTTCCCGAATCAGGAAGTGATCAAACGTCTCTCCCATAAAGAGTCTGGCAGTAAATTGTTTCATATCTTCAATTTTCAATGCTATCATTTCACATTCTCCCGTATTCTTTCTGCATTTCATTCGCCAATCGCTGACCGCAGTCTCATTGGAACTATTTTACCATAGAAGGTGCTGGGATGCCATTCTTTCTTAAAACCAATTCCCACCGCTTCCACTTTGTGATATACTAAGAGCTGTAATTACACAGAAAAGAGGCTAATCCTATGAATGATATGAAACAGCTGGAGCGGCTGATCTCCGCTTCCGTATCCCCGTATCACTGCATCATGACGGCGGCCGCTGATTTAGACGCCGCCGGATTTACAGAACTTCCCCTTTCCGGCTCCTGGAAGCTGGAACAGGGACACTCCTACTATATAAAAGCTTATGATTCCACGCTGATCGCATTTACCATCGGCGAGCTGACGGATCAGGCTCCGAAGCTTAAACTGGCCGCTTCCCATACAGACTGGCCCTGCTTAAAATTAAAGCCGTCTCCGGAGGTAACTTCAGGACGGTATGGAAAGCTCAACACAGAAGTCTACGGCGGACCGCTTCTGCATACCTGGTTCGACAGGCCGCTGTCCATGGCAGGCAAAGTCTGTGTAACCGGTGATGCTCCCGGCGGAACGAAAACCGTCTTCGTTGACTTCCGGCGCCCGGTGCTCACAATTCCCAATCTGGCGATCCACATGAACCGGGAAGCCAATCAGGGGGTTGCCGTCAATCCGCAGATTGATATGCTTCCGCTCCTGACCTTAATTAAAAACGATCTGGAAAAGGAGGATTTCTTCTTAAAGGCGCTGGCCGCTTCAGCCGGCGTGGAGCAGGAAGATATCCTAGACTACGAGATCTACATCTACAATACGGAGAGCGGCACTCTGTGCGGACTGGACGGCGAATTCTATTCCGCTCCGCGTCTCGACAACCTGACCTCCGTACAGGCCTGTTTAAGCGGCATCATGAACAGCACCGCAGGAAATGAGATTCATGTGATCGCACTTTATGACAATGAGGAGATCGGAAGCAGCACGAAACAGGGTGCCGCTTCACTGCTCATGGACCGAGTACTGGAAAAACTGTTCCTGTCCCTGGGCTGCTCCAGAGAAACCTGCTTAAATGCCCTGTTTGACGGCTTTATGCTGTCCCTCGACGTCGCACATGCAATCCATCCCAACCACGGTGAAAAATGCGATATTAAGAACCAGATCCACATGGGAGACGGCGTCGCCATCAAGCTGTCGGCCAGCCAGTCCTATGCGACCGACGCGACCAGCACTGGAATGATTGAAAGCATTTGCAGAAATGCAAAAATTCCATACAGGAAATTTTCCAACCGATCCGATATGAAGGGCGGCTCCACGCTCGGAAGCATCTCCTCCAGCTATTTAACGATGCGCACCGTGGATGCGGGAATCCCCATGCTGGCCATGCATTCTGCCAGAGAGGTCATGGGCACCGCCGACCAGAAAGCTCTCGTCGATCTGGTGACCGCGTATTTTAACGCTTAAAGTTCTATGTGCATAAAGCCGGCTGTAATAGCCGAATCCAACAGAGGAAAAGAAGAAAGGAGTCTCCGCACAACATGGAGCTCCTTTCTTTTTTCTCTTTTATATTGCCTCTTCTCTTTCCGCCTTCTGTTCCTCTGCGCTTCGGCCACCCGTTATTCGTAACTCTTCATCGTCTCCGGCACAATCTCTCTGCCGGTCTCCAGCGGTGCGGTCGATGTGCGGCTTCCCTCCCAGTAGCGGTACACATACGTACTGGTAAATAAAAGTCCTGCCGCCACAAAAAGAATCAGAATAATCTTAAGTACCGCGGCAAAAACTGCCTTCCCCCTTTTACTTTTGCGCTTCCGGCTCCTGCCCCGGCTGCTCCTTCCCCCTTCTGCCATGGAATGCCCCTCTGCTTTCCTTCCCCTTTATTGATTGGGAAAATGTTTTCTGTACAAGTCAAAAAAATTCGTGGTAGTCGTCTTATCGTCAATGGAAAACTTGATACCATCCCAGATATCGTTGCTGAATGTAACCGGATTCTCCGCTTTAAACTGATTGTAAATCTGTCCGAACGCGTCCTTTTTCCTTTGCTGGTACAGGTTATCTTTCCTCGCCTGTGTAGCGTCCTCATCGTAATCGCTGACACATCGGAAGATATAAAACGTACCGTTGTCCTCCACCACCGGACTGATCTCACCCGCAGTCAGGGAAAATGCTGCATCTTCCACTGCTTTTTTCGCTTCTCCCCGCCCCAGCTGCTTCCGAATCTCGTTGCTCTCTGAATACTCCCGCGCTATTGCTTCGAAGTCCGCCCCGTCTTCCTTCACCTGTTCCAGCACGTCCTGAGCCGTATTGCCATCCGAGAGAACGATCTGGTCAATGGTTATGACCTTGGCCTCGCTGTCGCTGATCTCCAGATTCATATCCTTTGTCAGCTCACTGACCACCTTGTTGGACAGAAAGTATTCCTCGTACATCGTCCGTACATCGTCCTCCTTCACTCCCATGTACGCGATGTCGTCCTCGGTCAGAGACTCATAATATTCCTCTGACAGCTTCCGGATCTCCTCCTTCTCCGTGCTCGTGATGATAATCTCCTGATCCTTTGCCAGAAGGTTCATCAATTTCATCTCCTGGAGAAATTCCCGGGCCTGTCCCAGCAGATACGTCTCAAAGGTCTCTCCGTCCGGCAGCTCCACGCTCCAGATCTGGCCGGTATAGGCCTGCTGGTAACGGTTGCGCTCCGTCGCCACAATGATCATGGACTGCGGAAGTGTGTATGCCTTCGTTTCATTTACCTCTGAGACCATGGGAAGCCCCCTGGTACAGCCGGTAAGAAGCATGGCGGCCAGAACGGCGGCCAGCGTTTGTTTCACTTTTTTTCTATATTTAAAATTCATGGACAACTCCTGTATGAATGAAAAACTCTCCTGTGTGTTATGCGAATAGTATTATACCATACTTTCTGTCACGATTCTACTTCCCTGATTCGTTTTTTCTACCAGAATATGGCTGCCGCTCTGTTCTTTCAATTCTTCCACATGGGAAATGATTCCAACCATGCTGGATCCGCCGCTTAATGAGGTCAGAATCGCCACGGCCTGCTCCAGCGCTTCCGCATCCAGAGAGCCAAATCCCTCGTCCACAAAGAGGGCTTCCACCTGGATTCCCCCCGCATAGCTCTGTATCACATCCGAGGTTCCAAGCGCCAGCGCCAGGGCCGCGTTAAACGCCTCTCCGCCCGATAAGCTCTTCACGGAACGGCGCTTCCCCGTGTACTGGTCAAGCACCTCCATCTCCATACTCTCCCTGCTTCTCCTGTCTCTCGCCCGCTCCAGCCGGTGCAGCTCATACCGCTCCCCGCTCATCTTTAAAAGGCGTCGGTTCGCCGCCCGGAGAATGTCCTCAAAGTACACGGATAAGACGTACTGCTCAAATACCAGGTTCCGGCCGTTATACCCTCCGGCCGCCCGTTCCAACTCACGGACCACGCCGTACTCCGTCTCCAGCTTTTCCTTGACCTCCAGATGGCCTTTCAGGGTGGACAGTGACTGTCTGTTCAAAGCCAGAGCCGCACCCGTCCGTTCCTTTTCCTTTGCCGTCTGCTTCCGGTCCCTCTCACATTCCAAAAGTGCTGCCTCAAAGCCGGACAAATCCACCAGCTCCGTCTGCTTCGGAACGCGGATGGACGCTTTTAGCTGGGAATAAGCCGCCTTCTGTTTTTCCAGCTTCACCGAACAGTCCTGGTACTCCTTTTCACAGTCCCTGATCTCTTTTTCTTCCTGCTTCGTCTCTTCTTCCAGAAGCTTTAGCTTTTCCCCGATTTCCAGTAAAGCCTTCTCTCCTCCGTCGGATAAATCCATGACGCCGAGGTTTTCTTCCATGTTTTTTACAGCGCCTACCAGAGCCGCGGCGGCGCCTGCGGCCGCCGATGCCTTTTCCGAAGCGGCCTCATAGTCCGCTTTCAGCCTGCGGATCTCTTTCTCATCCGGTACCTCCCCCTCCATGGATGCAGGCACCGGATGGACTGTGGAGCCGCAGACCGGACACGGAATTCCCTCCGTTAAATCTCTTGCGATGATCCCCGCAGCCGCCTTCTTAAAACAGTCGTCCTGATATTCGTAAATCCGTTTCTTTTCCTTTGCCTCACCATCGAGCTTCAAATACGTTTCCTGCCGTTCTGTCAGCTGCCGGCAGGCGGCCTGCCATGAGGCAAGCCCCTTTTTCTGCTCCTCCAGTACGCGCAGTTCCGACTTTTTCCCTTCCAGCCGTTCTCTGCGGACGGGGATACGGCCGTATGCCTTTGCCAGCTCTCTCTTCTGTTCTTTTAAGCTGTCCCGTTCTTCCTCCAGCTTTTCCAGAGTCTTTCTGTCATTCTCATACTTTCTGACCGCCTGATTGCCGCTTCGCAGTTCCTCAATGGCTCTGACCTGTTCCTTATAGGACCGGTCCAGTTCCCCAAGGCAGGAAGCCAGTTCTCTCTCCCTGCTCTCCAGCCGGTCGTCTTCCTGTTCTATAAAATCCAGAATTTTACGATAATTCCGGTTTTTCTTCGACTTCAGCTCTTCCCAGTCCCCGTTCTCAATCCGGAATGTTCCGGTGATCTCGTCCGCCCGGTGCTTTACCTCATCAATCCGGCCGTTTAACGCCTTCACTCTGGCCGACAGAAGCGCCGTCATCGTATCGTAGATCCGAGTCTGGAAAATATCCCGGAATATCTGAGTTCTCTCTTTAGAGCTGGACACGAGAAGCTGCTGAAATTCCCCCTGGGCAATCATGGATATCTGGCGGAACTGGCGGTAGTCCAGACCAAGCAGCCCGGTCACCCGCTCGGTCACCTGGCTGCTCCCCGAGGCCAGAAGCGTCTCTCCCTCATAGAGTTCGCCGCCCTCCGGCTCTGTGGTCATCCCCTCACCTTTGAGCTTTGGTCTGTCATACTTTGGATTTCGGGTGACCCGGTACTGTTTTCCTCTGTGGGTGAAGTTCAGGGTTACAAAAGTAGGAGTGGACGCGTCCGCAAAGTCACTTCGGAGACTGTCCTTCTCCCGGATGCTTCCGCTGACCTCCCCGTAAAGGGCAAAGGTAATTCCATCAAATATCGTGGTTTTCCCGGAGCCTGTCGGTCCAGAGACCAGAAACAGTCCCTGCTGCATGGTCTCAAAATCCGCCTGCTCCACGCCTCTGTAGGGCCCCCAGCCACTTAAAACAAGCGATGTCGGCTTCATGACCTCTCCTCCTCTGCCTGCTCGGCGGTCTCCCGCATCACGGCCTCCTGCTCTTTCGTCATGGCCTTTCCGGTAACAAGTTCATAAAAATCGGCAAAGAGTTCATACGGCCCCTTTTCTTTCATGATATCCTCATGAATCACGGATCCGTCCTGCTCCAGTGCCCGCTTTTCCCATTTTAGCTGCATGATATTGGGGTAGACGCTTCTAAGCGTTCCGATTGGATCCAGAAGCTCCGTCTCATCCGTTAAGACAGCCAGAATATAGTCTTCCGGATCCGCCGCACTGACGACCTCCGGAAGAATCAAGTCAGAAAGACGCCCCCTGATCTTTCGCATATCATGGACCGGTGTCAGTGGAAGGCGTTCCAGACTGACCTTTCCATCCTTCCCCACCTCACCGTACAGCACAGATTTCTGGTGGCTGCATTCTGAAAATGAGTATTTTACCGGTGAACCGCTGTAATAGACCGGCTGTTTTCCGATCTGCTGGCATCCGTGGATATGGCCCAGAGCCGTATAACAGAACGGCTGAAACAGCGCGGCCTCCACCTGATCCGTTCCGCCCACAGACACCCGCGTCTCCGAATCGGAGAGCTCCGGCAGCAGCCCCTGGTTCACCACAAACTGATGGGCCATCAGAATATCCCTTCCGCCGGGACTGTATGTCACATGGCGCAGAATTTCCTCGAAGCTTTCCTCGAACGTCTTCATACTGCTCCCGCACCGATAGAGGGATTTCACCTCCGCCGGCCTGGCAAACGGCGCCAGATGCACACGCACGGCTCCCCACTGGTCGGGAATATCCACAAACCGCACCGGATCTTCCAGTTTCCCTTCCAGATACAGCCCTCTTTTCTCCAGAATCCGGTTGGCAAAACCAATCCGCTCCCCGCAGTCATGATTCCCGGCAATGGCCAGAATCGTCACTCCCAGTTCAGAAAGCCCGGTCAAAAACAGGTCAAACATCGTCACGGCCGCGGCCGGCGGCACGGAACGGTCATATAAATCACCACTCAAAAGAACGGCATCTGCCTGCCGTTCTTTTACGTAATCCGTTATCTGTTTCAATGCCGCATCCTGTTCCTCCAGCATGGAGAATCCGCCTACGGTCTTTCCGATATGGAGGTCTGATGTATGAATAAATCTCATCCTCGTTCCTTTCGTCTAATACGTCTCCAGTACAGCTTAGTCAGATTCCTGCTGTACCGGCAGTCCTCTACAGCAGAAGCTTCAGTATCTTTAACACGCCGTCATTCACATTGGTATCCGTCTGAAATCTGGCTGTGGCTTTCACCTCCGGTCTGGCGTTTCCTACCGCAAAGCTGTAGTAAGCCTGTTCCAGCATCTCGATATCGTTTAACTGGTCACCGAAAGCCATCGTCTCCTCCGGTTTTATCTCCAGGCTGTCCTGCAAAAGCTTTACCGCCTGTCCTTTGTTGATCCCCGGTTTCATACAGTCCATCCACATATCGCCTGCGATGGTAATCTTCATCCGGTCACTGTATTTCTCTCTCAGTTCTCTGGTATGCGCTTCCACGTCAGTCTCACGGTATACAGATATCTTGATGAACTGGGAATCCACTTTTGTCAGATCCGGCACCTGTTCCACACGGAACTGGTATCCCTCCACCAGCCAGTCGATAAAATCCTGATTTTCCGTCTCCAAATAAACCACGTCCGGACCGCTGAGCATCACCTCGAGCCCCTCCATCCGCCGCACATCGCGCACCATGTCCATCACCGTTTCCCGGTCGATGGGATTTAAAAATAAATTCCGGCCATGGCAGCCCACGTAGGCTCCGTTGTCGGATAAGTAAAATACCTTTTCTTTGATGGGGCCGAAGATCGATTCAATGCTGGCCCACTGACGCCCGCTGGCAGCCGCAAACTGTACCCCTTTTTCCCGAATCTTCATGATCACGTCGAGAAGCTCCGGATTCATCTCATGGCTTCCGTCCGGCACCAGTGTGCCGTCAATATCTGATACGATCAGTTTAATCATCTCTTATCCCTCCTGGTTATGAGCATCCGGCGGACCTTCTGTGTCCGCTTACGCGTTCAATGAGCTGCATAGCCCCTTTATTTCCTGATAAACACGTCCTACAGGCAATCCTACTACATTATTATAATCCCCGTCAATCCCTTTGATATAAGAAGCGAATTTTCCCTGAATTCCGTAAGCCCCGGCCTTGTCCATGGGCTCCTCTGAATAGGCGTACGCATGGATCTCCTCCTCTGTCATGGGATACACATACACATCTGTTTTCTCTGCAAATGTCTTTCGTATCCCGCCTTCCCGGCCGCAGACAATCAGAGTTACTCCCGTATAGACCTGGTGGGTCTTCCCTGCCAGAAGCGCAATCATGCGTTCGGCCTCCTCGTGGGACCCTGGCTTACCCAGAATCCGGCCTCCCGCGGCCACCACCGTATCGGCCCCTATCACAATGGTGCCTTCCATACACCGCGCCGCCACATCAGCCGCCTTCTGCAGCGACAGTTCCTTCACTACTTCCTCCGGTCTGTCGGTTGTTATCTTCTCTTCCAGCGTGCTGGGAATAATCTCCGGTATGATTCCTATCTGTCCCAGCAGTTCCCGGCGACGCGGTGACGCCGATGCCAGAACAATCACTCTCTCCTCTGTCAAACTATTTACCTCCTGTCCTGTCAAAATCAAAAAACGTCCGCTCCCATACTCCCAGGGAATGAAATAAGCGGGACCCTTTACGAATCCCGCCAACCATCAATATACTTTCAGACGCCCTACGACTGATACGCCGTCCTCTTCTTCCATCTCCGCAGCCTTAAGCTGATACCGCATGGTGTATGTAAAATCTGCTACATAAAAGGATAAGAGCCCTAAGGCCACCAGGCGTTCCAGACCGATGGGAACGACATCCACCAGCTGGCTTACAAAACCATTTAAAAATTTAAAGAAAAACAGTCCCAGAAATCCCCAGGCAATACTGCTTTCCAGACAGATAATGCCCTTGTAATTAAATGGCTTCTGGCTGTAATCCCACCAGAATGCTCCGAACAGCTTAATCATAATGTGTGCTGTCACAAGTTCCATGGAAGTTGCCATCACCATGGAAGCGAAATACAGCTCCACAGGCTGTCCTGCCAACGGCTCAAGAATCAGGCTGGCTCCCAGCGCACCAAAACCATAAATGACGCAAAACGGGCCATGTCCAAATCCCCGGTTCAACACCGGGCTGCGGTTCTCATAGCTGAGCACGGTACATTCCAGAAGGTAACCGATGAAACTAAATGCGAAAAACCAGTTAATCGTATGGTAAATCGTCATATCCATTGTACCTCCAACTTTAACAGTTTTTTAACTTGTTAAAGTATAATATGGAAATCTTAAGAAATCAAGAATTATTTTCTTACGATTAACGGAAATATTCCGACTTTTTTGCGGCTGCCCCACGCTTTGACCATGAAGCACCGCCGTTAATAGTACTGCGCCATAAACACGGCGAGAGCAATGCCAAGAATAGCACCGGCCGCCACCTGAAGCGGCGTATGTCCAACGTATTCCTTCAGCTTCTCCTGCAAAACTTCTCCGCTCAGCTTGAGTGGGTTTTCCAGCAGGATACTGTTTAACAGCTTCGCCTGCTTCCCCGTCTCTCTGCGCACTCCCATGGCGTCATACATGACTACCATAGAAAGGATAAAGCATACCGCAAACTCAAAAGAACCGACGCCATAATGCATGGCGGCGGCGGTCGTCATTCCACATACCGTCGCGGAGTGGGAGCTGGGCATACCGCCTGACCCCACCAGGCGCTCCGGATTAAAACTTTTATTCAGGGCAAGGTCGATGATTGTCTTCAGTACCTGAGCCACCGTCCAGCCGGTGACAGCACTCATCAAAACCTGATTTGCCAGTAATTCGTCCCAAAATGTCATGGTTTTCTCCTGCTTTTTGTATCAGCGGATTCTTCCAGCCATGATAACACTAAGCGGTTCTTCCCGCTCTGAGGCTGTATAAAATCCACCTTTTTACTCTGGCGGCCGTCTCTGCCAGGCCGCAGAACTTATCCGCGTATATAATGGCCATTCCTTCCCTGCTCTTTGGCGGAACAGGGGTGAGGGGCCACATATGGCGCAGAATCATGTCCTTCTCCTTATCCGTTAAGTCAAAGTACTTTTCTGCGTTGGCCAGCGCCCTGCGCGGATGGGTAAATCCGTGAAAGTGTTCTCCCGTCTCCTTCGCATGGGTATGCCAGTCATATAAGAATAAATCATGCAGAAGCCCCGCCCTTGCGGTCTGTACGTAATCCCAGCCCAGACGGCGGCAGATCCGGTAACTGAAATAGGATACCTTGATGCAGTGCGCCTTACAGGTAGTATCCCCATGCTGCATAAAACGATCCATGGATTGAAAGACAGGATTTTCCAGAATATCCGCCACGCAGGCAAGATATTCCTCATCCTCGTCATACCGCTCCTGATTGATCCAGGAAGGATCCTCCGCCCAGCGGAGCACTTCCTTCTTTTCTTCCCGAGTAAAACACTTTTTATTCATGCAATGTCCGCTTCCTTTTTTCTCTGAACTCAATAGCCGATCAGCCAGTCATACAATTCCTGATACTTGCCGGCTGACGTATGCCAGGAATAATCCATCGCCATCGCCCGGTCGATGATCTTGTTCCACTCACGTTTCTTATCATAGTATATCCGCTCTGCGTAGCGAATAACCCCAAGCATCTCATGAGCATTATAATTCTGGAATGAAAATCCGGTTCCCCTGCTCTCAAACTCGTTATACGGTTCCACCGTGTCCTTTAACCCGCCGGTTTCGCGGACAATCGGAACGGTTCCGTAGCGGAGCGACATCAGCTGGCTTAAACCGCACGGTTCAAATAAGGACGGCATCAAAAATGCATCGCAGGCCGCATAAATCTTATGGGACATCGGCTCTGAATAATAAATATTCGCAGAAACCTTGTCATTATACTTCCAGTCGTAATGGCGGAACATATTCTCGTACCGCTCTTCTCCGGTTCCCAGCACAACCAGCTGGATATCGTCCTGGCACATCTCGTCCAGGACACACTGGATCAAATCGAGGCCCTTCTGGTCAGTCAGCCTGGAAACAATACCAACCATAAACTTCCTGTCATCCTGCGGCAGTCCCAGTTCTTCCTGCAGAGCCCGTTTGTTCTTTATCTTCTCCTTACGGAAATTCTTAGCATTGTACTTCTGGACAATGTAAGGATCCGTCTCCGGATTGAAATCATCGTAATCAATGCCGTTCACAATGCCGCGCAGGCTGTTCGCGCGCGCCCTCATCAGGCCATCCAGTCCTTCGCCGTAAAATGGCATCTTAATCTCTTCCGCATACGTCTCACTTACGGTGGTAATGGCGTCGGCGTATACAATGCCGCCCTTTAACAGATTGCCATCTTTGTATGCTTCAAGCTTATCTGGTGTAAAGTAGTAATCCGGGAGGCCTGTCAGCCTCTTGATCGTCATGACATCCCACACTCCCTGGAACTTCAAGTTGTGGATGGTGATAACCGACTTCATGTTGCGGAAGAACTCTCCGTCATGGAACCGGTCTTTTAACAGGACGGGAATCAGTGCCGTCTGCCAGTCATGGCAGTGCACGACGTCAGGCTGAAATCCGATCACCGGAAGCGCCGACAAAGCCGCCCTTGAGAAAAAGCAGAATTTTTCCAAATCACAGTACCAGTCGCCGTATGGCTTTGGTCCGTTAAAATAGCCTTCATTATCAATAAAGTAAAAAGTAATTCCCTCATATACGTATTGAAGAATTCCAACGTATCTGCTCTGACCCATGTAATCCATATAAAAATGGTTTACATACTCCATGTCGTTTCTCCACGACTCCTTCATACACAGATACTTGGGAATCATTACCCTGACATCAAAATATTCCTTATCAAAACATTTGGGAAGGGACCCTACTACGTCAGCAAGTCCGCCGGTCTTAATAAAAGGTACTGCCTCCGATGCAACGAACAAAATCTTCTTCATCAAAAAACCTCCCTCATTTACAGTCACCCCTGAGGGCGCCACTCTTTGTCTTATAGTATACTGCATTTTACTTAAATAAGGAAGTATATTTGTGATAGATTTTCTAAAGTTTTTTGTAGTCCAGTCTTATTTTATCAGCAATCAGTGCAATAAATTCGGAGTTTGTAGGCTTGCCCTTTCCCGTGCTTACGGTATATCCGAACAGATCATTGATCGTATCCATCTTGCCTCTGCTCCACGCAACCTCGATGGCATGGCGGATCGCACGCTCTACACGGCTCGGAGTCGTCTGATGCTTCTTGGCAATAGACGGATAGAGAATCTTGGTAACACTGGTCAGCATTTCCTGGTCCTGCACAGAGATAACAATGGCATCCCGTAAGTACTGATATCCTTTGATATGAGCCGGGATGCCGATTTCATGAAGCATTTGAGTCACGTCATTTTCCAGATTCTGTTCCATGTACTCATTTTTGTTCACATATGGCTTGACTTTCTTCATGCCGGAAAGTCCCGTAGTTTTTGATTTCCTGTGTCCGACTCTTCTGACTTTATCGACAACAATATCTTTGTTAAAAGGCTTCATGATGTAATAATTGGCACCCATGCGGAACGCGTCTTCGGTAATATTCTCACTTCCGGCCGCTGTTACCATAATAAACGACGGCATCTTAGTCACTGCGGCATTGCTGCGCACCCGTTCCATCACCGTGATTCCGTCCATTCTCGGCATAATGACATCCAATAAGACAACATCAGGGCTTGTTTTTACAATCATGTTGTAAGCATCTTCCCCATTATCCGCCTTCCCGACGACATGGAAATCCTCCTCTCCCTCCAATATATCGTTTAGCAGACTCAGTGTCTGCAGGTTATCGTCCGCGATTGCAATACTGATTTCCGACATCTTCCTACTCTCCCTTTCTTGTTGATTGAATGATTAGTGTAAAGCCATTATAGACTTGCCCCCGAATTGCCGCAATGGAATTCTGTCGCATTTTTCGACAAAAGGCGGGCGTTTTTCCCACATTTTCCTCCGATGGCCCCCGAAGCGGAAAAATCCCCCTTCGATCCAAATCCAGTCCTGGTCACAAAATCCGACAGACTTCATTTTTATGTAAATGTTGAATTTTGTGGCTCGGTGTCGGGAAAAACTCCGGGCGTGATTATCGGAATATTTTACCATATTATGGTGCTTTTTGAAAGGATATGAGGTTTATTTCTGACATTAAAACGGCAAAGGTTCAGTAATTCGGGAACCTTTGCCGTTCTGTGTTAAATAATTGTTTTTTTCTGATGAGGGGAGAGGCCGCAGTACAGAAGCAGGCACAGGCTGTGTATGGTAATATGGTATTATTGCAGCTGTTTAAAGAAAGGAAATGATATAACGCCAATTATAAATACAATACTGCATACCGATGAGTAATAGATTTTTGAAAGATTTTTAACAGGCTATACAGGGAAACTCTCCGTTTATACAGGGAAAACTTGTTGAGAATGAGTGGGGTATCATGTAAACGATTGCTCCAGACAGCTGTTTTAAACGCCTTTCTCAACATTTAGGCACCTATTAGATTCCCTGAGACAAGGAGGTTCGTTGTCAACAGGGAATATGGAGTGAAGGAGATGTAAAATGCCTCGAGAAATACGTTAATATTTTAATCCTCACCTTCCTTGCGGAAGGCGACATCTTCCAGGCGCCGGCAAATATGCAAATAGCCGGGATTTCAATCCACACCTTCCTTGCGGAAGGCGACACTTATATAACGTTTTTGAGACTGTGGTGTGACGCATTTCAATCCACACCTTCCTTGCGGAAGGCGACTTCCAGCCCATGTCATAGTGCTCGTAGCCATGGAAATTTCAATCCACACCTTCCTTGCGGAAGGCGACCCGTAAACACTTTTGCTAACACTTACCCGGATAATTTCAATCCACACCTTCCTTGCGGAAGGCGACAGGCTTCCCTTGCCAACCACACAGCCTTAGTGGAATTTCAATCCACACCTTCCTTGCGGAAGGCGACCGTCAGAGGAGACTTTCCGGCAGTTCCAACAGAGACATTTCAATCCACACCTTCCTTGCGGAAGGCGACCATGACCTTTGAACAATTGACGAAGCAGTTTCTCATTTCAATCCACACCTTCCTTGCGGAAGGCGACCCAGCCAGGAGTTAAGCCGGTCAAATATGCTTTATTTCAATCCACACCTTCCTTGCGGAAGGCGACTCGGGAGGCGGAAACTCCCGACCGTTAATTGTGATATTTCAATCCACACCTTCCTTGCGGAAGGCGACGCGCATCAAACGGAATCAGCCAGTACTCACCGTCATTTCAATCCACACCTCCTTGCGGAAGGCGACTCCAGATTCGATATATGGCTCCTTTAAAGCCGGTATTTCAATCCACACCTTCCTTGCGGAAGGCGACCAGAGAAGCTTATCAGCGCCGGAGCGGATGGGGAATTTCAATCCACACCTTCCTTGCGGAAGGCGACGCCATTCGTCGTAAATCCTTTTCTGGTCTGTCGTATTTCAATCCACACCTTCCTTGCGGAAGGCGACGATCTTTGGCATCACGGGAGCAAGTGGTTATGCCAATTTCAATCCACACCTTCCTTGCGGAAGGCGACAAGTGTAGGGATCATGAATCATATGAGACGGAAATTTCAATCCACACCTTCCTTGCGGAAGGCGACAAGACGCGGATGGCATAATGTAATGTCTCTCATATTTCAATCCACACCTTCCTTGCGGAAGGCGACATCGGACGGCGCGGCGGTGCTCTGTGGGTAGAAAAATTTCAATCCACACCTTCCTTGCGGAAGGCGACGTAGTTGTGATATCACAACTTATTTTTGGGTATATTTCAATCCACACCTTCCTTGCGGAAGGCGACATTCTCATCAGTAATACCTTGTAGTTCAGCAAATATATTTCAATCCACACCTTCCTTGCGGAAGGCGACACCTGCTATTTCTAGCAATTGTCCAGGACTTGTATATTTCAATCCACACCTTCCTTGCGGAAGGCGACGGATACACGGTTCCAGAAGATATCCAAACGCGGGTATTTCAATCCACACCTTCCTTGCGGAAGGCGACTTTATAAGATCCTTATTCTGAACAAATGGTGCCGTATTTCAATCCACACCTTCCTTGCGGAAGGCGACGTATTTCCAACCTTTTACCGTATATATCATGTATATTTCAATCCACACCTTCCTTGCGGAAGGCGACCACGCCTTGCATTTAAGAGACATTTATCAGATTTATTTCAATCCACACCTTCCTTGCGGAAGGCGACAAAGTAGTTATGCATCGCCATCACCCCTTCCCACCATTTCAATCCACACCTTCCTTGCGGAAGGCGACGCAGAGGGCAGAGACCTTCTGACACTGGATTTAGACAATTTCAATCCACACCTTCCTTGCGGAAGGCGACGGTCAACGAGAAGGCACTGGCCGCCGGATGTACGAATTTCAATCCACACCTTCCTTGCGGAAGGCGACAGAATATTTTACGCAATTTGTCAATATATATTATCATTTCAATCCACACCTTCCTTGCGGAAGGCGACTTTAGCATGTCGTCTGGTACAAGTAGATACATTGCATTTCAATCCACACCTTCCTTGCGGAAGGCGACTGTAATAGAAACAACAGCGGCGCGAGGAAGTGGAATTTCAATCCACACCTTCCTTGCGGAAGGCGACTGTAAGCCCATCTTACCATACTTTAATGGACTTGTATTTCAATCCACACCTTCCTTGCGGAAGGCGACTCTGTCATCTGCGCGGTGTCAATCATGTTAAACGCATTTCAATCCACACCTTCCTTGCGGAAGGCGACCGGCACGGTTTGATGGAGATAACGAGAACATAGAATTTCAATCCACACCTTCCTTGCGGAAGGCGACAATACACCGCATTTTAAAGGTTATGACAAAGAAGGATTTCAATCCACACCTTCCTTGCGGAAGGCGACCGAAAAAGAGAGATCAGATTTGATTTCTTTTTTCATTTCAATCCACACCTTCCTTGCGGAAGGCGACGAGAATCTGAACTGGGTACAGGTAGCGCATAGAATATTTCAATCCACACCTTCCTTGCGGAAGGCGACGGAGAAACGGAGTGCAAGATGGTTAAAGTAACAATTATTTCAATCCACACCTTCCTTGCGGAAGGCGACCCAGATTCGATATATGGCTCCTTTAAAACCGGTATTTCAATCCACACCTTCCTTGCGGAAGGCGACCGTTAAGCCCATGCCCCAGAGCTCTTTAAGGGTATTTCAATCCACACCTTCCTTGCGGAAGGCGACTATGCAGAGGAGCGCGGCGGCTGGGACAACGACATTTCAATCCACACCTTCCTTGCGGAAGGCGACGCTAAAATGGAAGCCGCACAGTTTTTGGAGGATTATTTCAATCCACACCTTCCTTGCGGAAGGCGACACACAGAAGATTGGCATGTAAAATACACTGGATATATTTCAATCCACACCTTCCTTGCGGAAGGCGACGCTCACGGATATAATGCTTGCAGGTGTTTACGACGTATTTCAATCCACACCTTCCTTGCGGAAGGCGACGCCCCCAGCAAATCCTGGCTTACCGCCCCCTGGTTGATTTCAATCCACACCTTCCTTGCGGAAGGCGACCGGGGCTACACTTACTGATGCGGGTGCCTGGACTATTTCAATCCACACCTTCCTTGCGGAAGGCGACCCGGATAAGATGCTGGAGGTGATTGAGTAATGGCATTTCAATCCACACCTTCCTTGCGGAAGGCGACCTTCTCACGTTCTTCCTCTGCTCTCTTGCTTTCAGCATATCAATCCACACCTTCCTTGCGGAAGGCGACCGGTTTCTATTACCTCTTTATCGTCCATATGGTATTTCAATCCACACCTTCCTTGCGGAAGGCGACCTTTTAACTTCTTTTTTGCTCTCTGCATTTAAAATTTCAATCCACACCTTCCTTGCGGAAGGCGACGTAAGTCATAGCGTCCGCGGCATCAGATGCACTATTTCAATCCACACCTTCCTTGCGGAAGGCGACGAAATATGAGAGACTGGAAGAATTAAGGGAAAACATTTCAATCCACACCTTCCTTGCGGAAGGCGACGTTTTCATATAATTATACTTTGGCTGCATTTCATATTTCAATCCACACCTTCCTTGCGGAAGGCGACATCGCGTCTTGTATTTCTTTACAACTTTTTGGACATTTCAATCCACACCTTCCTTGCGGAAGGCGACTTCTAATAGCGTCTGTTCCTCTCGTGCCAGAATATTTCAATCCACACCTTCCTTGCGGAAGGCGACTGGCGGATCTCTCTGATATCTATATTGACTACTATTTCAATCCACACCTTCCTTGCGGAAGGCGACGACTGTATGAGACGATCCGATAATCTGGAGGATATTTCAATCCACACCTTCCTTGCGGAAGGCGACAAAAGAAATTGATAACGATATAGCAGAAGTAATATTTCAATCCACACCTTCCTTGCGGAAGGCGACCCGAGAGAAGCCTCCATCTTTGCACAATGTTGAGATTTCAATCCACACCTTCCTTGCGGAAGGCGACAAGAGGGGATCGTGGAGCGTAATATTATGGCAATTATTTCAATCCACACCTTCCTTGCGGAAGGCGACCCCATGGATAAGCTTACAGAAAAAGAGAAGATAGATTTCAATCCACACCTTCCTTGCGGAAGGCGACGGCAAATATAAGTCAAATTACAAGTGAATTTCTCCTCGTCAGCAACAAAACTCTATTATTTTGACTTATTCAGTCATTTTGTCAAACTATATTACATATTTCGGTTTATCTACATCTAAAATACAGGTGCGAATCTCCCGGTATTTTAATGTTCACTTGACATTCGCACTTTAACATAAAAGAATTGTCTGACTATTTTTTTAAAGAACAACTGCCCTAAAAAATTAATGGTTCTGTCACATCAAATCCTGGTTTGGCACCAATATGTTCCACCTTGTGCTTATAATTATCACCAAGGTAGTAAAATCTGAGGCTATCCACATTCTTATCAATAATTCCTTCTAAAATTCCCTTTACAGCTCTGCATTTTGCCGCATCCATATTGCATTCAAACACCGAGTTCTGAACACGCTGGCCATAATTAACACATTGCTTTGCGACTCGGCGTAAGCGGCTTCTGCCTGCGGCAGTCTCTGTATTTACATCATATGTAATCAGCACAAGCATAATCAACACCTACTTCCATAAAAACGGCGGATATTCATCTAAATCCCCTCTGATATACCTTGCCAACAACATCGCCTGAACATATGGTACCATTCCCCATTCTATTTTTTCATTAAGAAACGGGTGGGTTATCGTCTCCTGTTTCTTCATCTGCCATTGAGATAAAAATAATTTTCTCGTCTCATCGTCCATAATAACAGCACCATTTTCCTTCACTGAAAATGCATCTCCTGATATAATCCGTTTATTTATCAGCGTCAGCACAAATCTGTCTGCCATAACACTGCGAAATTCTTCCATCATATCAAGCGCCAGTGACATCCTTCCGGGTCTGTCTGTATGAAGAAATCCCACGTACGGATCAAGTCCTACAGTCTCCAATGCTGCTCCGCACATCCCGGCCAGAAGCGTATAGGCAAACGACAGCATTGCATTCACTCTGTCCAGAGGCGGCCGCTTATTTCTCCCATGAAAATAGAACTGTTCTTTCTGCTGCAAAATCAAATCGTCAAATACAGAAAAATATATTGATGCAGCTTCTCCTTCCAGGCCTCGAAGCGCTCCGCTTTCCCCGCAAGCTCTGATTTTCCCTAAACTTTCGGCCAGATATGAGGATTTTTCCTTCAATTTATCTGAATCGAGCCTCATAGGATAGTCTCTTGCGGCCCGTTCCAAAACCCATCTGGAATTAAACACCTTGCCAAGGATACAGTTTCTCGCCACTTTAATGGCCTCACCATCGTTCTCACTGAGTCGGTACTGCTGCTTTCTCAAAGTAACATTGCCACGAACCTCACCGGATACTCTGGCAAGAAAACGGCCACTGGCTGATAAGAAGCTTAGATTTATATTTCGTTGTACACAAGCCCCCATCAGTGCAGGACTTGCCCCCTGATATCCAAATGTCACAATGGCTTCCAGATTATGAAGCGGGATACGGCCAATCTCCTCATCTTCAGAACGTATTACCACATTTTCTCCATCTAATGAAAGATAGCGCTCTGGAGCAGTGACATATAATGTATTTAGCAAATGCTTCATACGCTCTCCTTTCCCTCCAGATTTCGTTCGATATAATCTGCGGCGCTCTCGTGCCTGCCAAGCATTGGAAGGCAGATATCTTTGAGGGAACAGGCATTACAGCTTCTGGTCCGCTTTGCCTTTGGTGTATAGCGCCTGTCATAATACTTGTGCATCTCCAGAAAAATATCCTTTGTTTTGTGACGAATGTCCTTGTCAAATTCAATTTTCTTTCTCCGCCTGGTCTCTCCATAATAAAGATAACCAACGGGTATCCTGCAGCATAGCATTTCCTCCAGGCAAAGAGCCTGAGCTGTCAGTTGAAGAATGTCAACATCATCCTTTTTGGGCTCTCCCCTCTTATATTCAACAGGTACTACATCAAACCTGCCTTCCCGGCCGGTAATTGATATTCCTTCCGAACTCCGGTGAAATTCAACAATATCACATTCTCCGCTTACTCCCATTTCTCTGGAATGTACCGGCATAGCTCTGGAAATAATAATATCCCCTCGTTTTTCTGCCGCGGAAGGGTCATGTGCTTTCTCATGCATCAGCCTTCCTTCTACGGTCCTTAAATTCTCCTGCCATTGCAGTTCGATATAAGCAAGCGCCCACTGCCTCCGACAAAATTCAAAATGCTGGATTCCGGATAACTGGAGCCAGTCATCTTCCTCATACAATTCCGTATACCTCCGGTTCTACACATGGCAGTTCCTCGATATTAACATCATAATCCTCAAAACACCTCGGCCTGTCGACACGTGGTATAATCTTCACACTCCTGTGAATTCTTGCCGTTGACACAGCTGGAGTTTTCTCATTATGCTGCCACCAGTAAAGCCTGCATACCTCCATACTTCCTTCTGGTCTGGCAGATGAGGCGTCATTTTCAAATAACGTCCTTAAGGCTTCCTTCAGACACTCTGCATCCTCCTGGGAAAAGCCTGTCTTTTCTGCAAGCTGAACATTAATACTTCCTTTTACCACATAGAGGCCAAATCCAACCCTGTATTTCATTCCCATGGTATCAGACGCTTTACTTTCCTTTCCTGCTTCACTATTGACGCTCTTTGTAATCTGCATACTGATTGTATCGACAGGGGATACGCTGACAGCCTGGTGGATCGATACCGGCCCCCTGATTCCAAGTGAAACATCTTCTCCTTTAAATGCAAATACCTGACCAAAACTGCGGACATCAATCCATTCACGGCATGCGATTTCACTGCATTTCTGTTTATCGGTATTTTTCTTATTACCCATCTCTGCTTTTAATTCGGCACATCCATCCGCACGGTCTTTCAAACTTTTATAGGAATCGTCAGAGCGGTCGTCTGACTGGACAAATACACGCTGTCCCATGTCCTGGAAGCGATTCCTGATTTTCCGTTTAATGCAAACATCGGAAATTTCTCCAAATCCGTCTATACTAATCCTCGGCTGATTACCATTCAGCGGGTCGCCATTCGGATTCGCATTCGTTGCTGAAATCAATAATACAAAATCAATTTTTCCCTTCAGTTCACCCATTACTCTCTTCCTCCTTTTCACCCTTCCAGTTCCGCAGATCGCATGACTGGCTGTGGAATCCCAACAGATATAATCCATTTAACGGTTCATCACATCCAAAGCTTTTAACCGTAAATTTCCCTGCAATCTCGTCAAGCATATTCATATATTTAGTACGTTCTCCCAGTTTCAGTCTCTGCAAATATGGCGGCAAATTTTCCTCCAAATTTTTCCATGTACTGAATGGTCTCTGGGAAAATGCAGTCATATAACGCTTGGCATTCGTCATCCTTACGTCCTCTTTATCATAAGTCCGGTACTCAATCCGGTCTGCTATGGCAAGCAGCCTGCCATACAGATAGTTGCGGTTATCGCATTCCTGATCTACTGCCATATTCCATTCCTCCTTATTCTGTTCTTTTCTCTGCCTTTTAATCAAAGAACATGCCACAGAAACCACCCGTTCCCAATTATACCGTAACTCATACGATACCGGCGAGGAGGCCTTTCGCAGAGCCAGGCTCACCATATCAGCAGGTACCGGTTTTCGATCCGAGATACAGGGGAGAATCCGCTGTACAACCTGTGCATAGAGACGAGTCTTTCCATCAAGTGTCAATGCACCGTTTCTCTCTACACCATATAAAGTATCCGCTATGTCTTTCACACCAGTCATTCCAATATAAGTATAGTACTTTCTGTCCTTTAGCTTGATATGAATCCATTCGCAACTCTCATGCCAGTATTTAATATTCTGAATATAACAGGAGGTATCCATCGATTTAAACTCTGTCATCGCAAGGCGCCCTGTTGTAGCGGCATCGAGAGACATAAGGACAGTTCTGGAACCAGGCTTTAAGTCTCTTTCATAACCGCGCATGGCCTTCTGAAAGCGCTGCGCTCCACGCATATCCGTTCCGAGATAGGGAACCGGCTTCTGTATTTCTTCCTCATCTCCCCATAAATCTTCGGAATTGCCGCAGACAGAATCCGTATCTGCATAAATATCCGGCAATGGATTTAAATCTGATTCCCAGATAACAATATACAGCTCATCCCACTTATATCCCTGCTTTCGAATAATCCATTTTAAGGCATTGTGCACTTTCTGCGAGGCCTCGTATCCAATGGAAAAGGCTTCATTTTTATCTCTAAATCTGCCCCGATAGGTATAATTCTGTTCGTCATTTGCAGAAATCAGCTTTGCGCCGTCTCCTTCATGGCGGATTTTCTTCGGATGCAGATAAGAAATAGCCGTTACTTCACCGGAAAGATAGCACAAATCTTTCGTATCCTGTTTTGACTTATAATAATCAATATAACATTGCTGCAGAGTCTGGTCCAACCAACATTCTGAACGAAATTTTCCGGTAGTATCTTCAAGAAGATTCTCTCCCTCTCTCAGAGTCCTCATAACTCTAAATCTGACGAAGGAATCCGTCTGGGCGATATTCTGAATTTTCTCTTTATCAGTAACTATCCCGTTCTCATTGGGATGCAGGACATTCTGCTCAATCAAATCACGAACTAGAGTTCCCTTTTTTAAATAATGATAAACCGCATCGACTTTTTCATGAGTAAACGAAGACTGATGCCAATCCTGCAGAGACTCTATATATGCAGAATAATATCTGCCAAAATCCTTATCTTTTTTGCCTTTACAGTACTGCATATAATCACCTGCAAGGTATTTTAAATTATCACACAGCGGATGAGGTTCGGGATTGGCAGTTCTTGCAAGGGACTTATCTGTAACAGGGATAATAGTCAGCTTATCCGCGTTATCCACGCTCTCCGCACCCAGAAACACTCCATTTTCGTCGATTGTTACCGTAATTTGAGCCGTGACAGTGGTATGGAAAACAGGAAGCAAAATAAAAGGTATCTTTTCTTCTCCATTTTTGGTTTGATAGTATTTGTATGATACCAGTCCGGCTTTTTCACGATTTTTTTCATATAAATCGCTAAGTTCCTCCATCCAATTCAAGCTTCCGCCTCCTCTCCGACAAATTCCATAAGACCACTGAATTCATTATCATTAAATTGTTTTATTTTCATCTCATGGATATGGCGTTTCTGAGTACATCCTTCCGGACGCACAAATTCAATAAGACCGCCCTTTTCCATAACCGGCCTCCAGAATCGTACAGTCATCCTGCCTTTATCCTCAGGAAGTACAGCCTCATCCGCATAGGTAATACCGTGATACATAAAACCGTAGGACACTTCTCCTTCCATCTCATCATAGAAGCCTTTTCCTTCTCCGAAAACACAGGGTTCCACGTATCCCTGGCATTCCCTGGTTCCTAGAAAGATATCCCGCCTTCCCCCTCTTAAAATCATCCGCTTCGCTATGTTGTGATGTTTGTTCTCATTTCTGTCTCCTGCCAGTTCCGGACGGTTCTCATTCCATTCAAAATGTGCTCTGACTTGGTAGCTGACATCTTTTAAGTAGGTATAGTAAGACAAATCATTTCCACCATTGAAGTTAACCGGGCGTATGCTCTTTGTCTCTGTTTGAACAGGCTTCATAATGCGAACTCCATCAATAATCCAGATTAACGTAGGTTTCCAGTATACGCTTTGAAGAATTCCTTTCAAAGCCTCGTATGTGGGGATGTGGTAAGAGCACTTTTCGCCTCCTACACGGGTTACAGGATCTGAAAAAAGCGCGTAATCTCCTGATATCTGAAATTCTACAGTGTTTCTGTATTTCATTGACCTCACCTCCTCGTATAACAAGTTTGTAAACAAAAAAGCTTACAAGCTTATTCTTTTTTTGCAAAACTAATGAATAAACTCTACTCTCTGTTCAGAAGTTTCTTCTGTGTTGGTTCATTCATTCTCAGCCTGTTAATCAATTAGTTACTTTGTAATCATGGTTCCAGGTGTTATAATGTTGTTCATAAAAACTGCAGCTATAGTACCGCAACTTATTATGCAAATACGGTTTCCAGGTATACGCCAACAGCAGGATATTTCTGTTATGTAATACTAATAATGGAAGTTTTCAGGTGGCGTATTGATCAGGATAAGCCTTGCTTACCCTTCTTCATTTTTATACATAGGTGGCGATAATCCATAAAAGAACATATTAATTACCTCTCGACGTTGTTGGAATTAATACTGCATCCCGTATTCATAAAAAGCCTTTAACGGTATTAGTAAGAATGATGGCATAGTTTCCTTTATAAACGCTGATTTTCCTGTGTTTGGCATATCACTATAAAAACCTGACGTGGTTCTTAATCTCCTGCATTGCAACGCAAAACAAGACATCGCATGCACATTACTAAATATAATGCCACAGCTGATACTATCCTTATCGAATATACAATATATCAATCCCCACCTTCCTTGCAGAAAGCGACAAAAAAGCCTATGGTTGTCTTAGCTCTGCTGTTACATTTCAATCCTCACCTTCCTCGCGGAAGGCGACTTTGCAATCGACCGCACTACTTTCCCGATTGCATTATTTCAATCCCCACCTTCTTAGCGGAAGGCGACTCTTATAAGTTTGAGGGAGATGACGGAACAATTCATTTCAATCCCCACCTTCCTAGCGGAAGACGACCGCAAATATATCCATTTTTCTCATTAATAATCAGATATATTCTAGACATATTATACAACTTTTTCATATATTAAACAATCTGTAGTTCTATTTCTTCCTTTTTTTCTTATAATCAGCTTAAAAATCCGGTGCGAATCCCCCCCCAGTATTTCATGTTCACTTGGCATTCACACCAATGTACTCTACCCAAAATATTTTCTAATATCAACTAAAATATCATATCTATCATACTGCAAGGTGTGTCCGATACGCCGGTTTCTTTACTGTAATAATCCCGGTTCAGTACAAATATTTTTCCATTGCAGGCCGGATAAATGGCATTTCCTATTTTTCTTCTCATCGTTTCAGAAATCCCCACAGTAAAACGCTGTAACTTTCTAAATAATATTTTTTGCTCTGTAACAGTCAAATACGGATTATTCAGGCTGTCTATAATCCGTCTGGCCTCCTCGTAATATTCCACCACAACATCTATTTTCCCATCCTCGGGTATCACTTCAAATAAATCCCCCGCAGTTTTAAATGCCTGATTCATTAACCGATTTTGCAGCTGTCTGCCGGAGTTCTTGTGGTATTCCACCATCCCAATCCGATTTACAGAAAGCAGATTCACCAAATCAGCGCCTTCCTCCCCAGTCCCAATTCCGTCCACGTTTACATTATATTTCATCTCCCCTTTTCTCTGGTAAAAATAGCGCTGGTAATATAGCTCCATAGCCTGTTTTGAGGTAAGACTCCCCCCTATACTCTCAGGGTTCTTTCTGTACTGAAACAATACCTCCTGCATGGCCGCCTGCGCTTCCTTAATATCCGTCAGCCTTGAAATATTTTCTACTTCGGAAGACATTTTAACGATATAAACATTCCCATTATCAGTTTCTCCATGACGGTTGCAGCGTCCTGCAGCCTGAATGACGCTGTCCAGCCCAGCCAATGACCGAATTACTGCTTTGAAAGAAATATTGACTCCAGCTTCAATTAACTGTGTACTGACACAAATAATTTCCTGCCCCTCATTTAACGCATTTTTCACCTTTTTCAGTATAATATTCCGGTTCTCCGCACACATATTGGTACTCAGATGAACCACCTGGCATCTGCTTCCATACCGTTCCTTTAGCCTCTCATATGCTGTGCGGGCACAATTTTTCGTATTTACAATAATTAAAATCTGCCTTTCCTTTTCAAATATCTGTCCCGCAAAATCACTTAATTCTTCTGCATCAAATCCTGCACCAGATGTATCTGTACAGTCAATCAACGTAGTCCGCCTAAATACCCCTGCATACGTTTCTGACAACTGTTCCTCAATCATATTCGTCGGAGGACAAAGGCAGTTTACTCCCAAGCAGTCAAGAAGGGGCTGCGTCGCTGAGCACAGAACAACCGCCGACTTCCCAAACACTGTAAGAAAATTGATTGCCTGATTAAATAATTCGATTGTCTTAACAGGCAGCGCCTGAATTTCATCAAACAGGATAACACTGTTGCAGATACTATACATGCGTCTTATATTTCTGAGTCCCGAAGAAAACAGTGTGTTAAGAAACTGTACGGCTGTGGTACAAACAACCGGAGACTCCCAGTTTTCGGTCAGCAGTGTGTATCTCTCCTCATCTGCTTTCTCCTCATAAATCACATTGCTGTGATGCTCCAGAACAATATCGTTCCTTCCCAACGCCATTTTAATATCTTCAGCATTTTGCTCCAGGATAGAATTGTAGGGTGCGACGTAAATAATATGCCGCTTTTTGTACCGCCTTGCGTACTGCAGAGCAAACCGCAGACTGCTGAACGTTTTTCCGCCCCCAGTGGGAACCGTAAGGCGGTAAAGTACAGATGGCTTTGCTGCTGCTTCAAGACATTGTTCCGAAATTGCTCTTCTGGCCTCGTCCACTTTATTTATAACCTTCAGACCGCTTAAATGCTCCTCCAGATGAAGTACGCATTCATCCCACAAAAGCTTCATCTCATTATTATCCGGGATATTTTCGATGTTCTTTTCCTGCATGAAAGAGGCCGTATCTGTTCTGTCACCTTCTACTAATAACGATATCAGAAGACGCTCATACATTCCCAGAAAATATTCTCTGCTTCCATAGATTGAATGACCACCTGCTGCCCTGTCAAATTCAACTATTTTATTTTTAATTTCTGCAACCGCATCAACCGCCTCTTTACACTGTTTTTCTAATTTCACTTTGTCATATCTATTGAAAAAACGCTCAACGGCCTGTTTGATCTCTGCCTTATCATCGGACCATTCAAATATAAGGCGGCCATCTCTTGGTGACAGGCAGTCTCTTAGTCCATGATGAGAATATATTGCTTCCTGAATTATCTTTGAAGCAAGCGTTTTGGGCAGCATAGCTTCAATAATACGTCCTCCTGCCGACGAATGGTTGACCTCCCCTCTATGTACCTCCATACTTCCCTCGACAGCCGCTAAAATATACTTCTGAAACTGATCACTGACTTTCCCCCTGTCATGTAAAAAACCAGTTAGCCAGGCAATCGGAATCAATTCCTCCAGAGGACATTTTTCCTTCATCAATCGGGCGGTACTTTCACAATGCTCTTCTACCGTCTGGATTTGATTCGTTTCTTTAATCTTGTGTGCAATATAAGTTTCCATATTCTCCTCTTGTATAAGCAAGTGCTTTTTTCTTGAAAATTTTAACTTCTGTCCATTTTGTCTCTATCCGTTCCAGAATACCGTAATGCCCTATCTCCTCAGGGCTTATCCCTAAATCCGAACTGATATCTTTCCAGACTGGTCCTTCTTTATATGCAATCAGTTCACCTATTTAATGTTTAAAGGAAACCAGAGAAATCTCTCCCCTTTCATCACCGCGTTGTCTTGCTTCACCGTCCTGATCTGGATTTCCATTCACGGTTGAGTTTACAGTTTCGATCCAAAGCAATCCTGTCCCTCTGTGCAGTTCTATCTACATCATATTTCTACCTCCTGTTGATCGCCGGATTTATCTGCAGCGTTTTCACCTGTAACCGTTTTTTACGCGGCATTTAGTTTCTATATCCGATAATAATCTCTACCCTTTCGTCTAGAGTTGGCTTTTCTGGAAACTTTCCTCCAACCACTTCACCCCCTTCAACGTCTCTTTCATCACATATTAAATCCATCCGTTCCTGTTACTCGGAGCAATCATTTCCCATTCCACATAAATCTGCATTTTTAAAGATAGTCTCTCCAAAGCCTCAGCAGGTCTTTGAAGCGCAGTATGAAAGACCGAGGCTCCATCAGCTGTTTTGGGATGGGTTTGAAATAATTTTCTGGTGTTTCATCATTACGCTCAATAATGCAATAATTCTCATGGAGGTAATCTGCAAGATTCAGCAAACGCCCTAACAAAAGCACCACACTCTCCATATATTTCTTCTTTAGGATTGAGATACTTATCCCGAACCAGCGCCATCCTTGTTCCTGATAATGCTGATATTCGAGTCTCCTAATTTACGGTATCTTTCATAACTGCTTACAAGAAGTTTCTTCAGAAACTAAATTATACAGAAAGCTCCACGTATTATTAAATCTGCTTAATTATAATTATTTTTTAATATATTATTGGTATATTTTAATAAAATAATATCATATTTTCTATTGCTTTACAATATTATTTTTAAATTTAATATGACTTAAACATTATATATCATGTACTATATTAAATCATTGACATATTCTCTTATTCTCGTTTATAATAAACACGTCGAGTAGCACTATTCGTGGATTGAAAAAAGTCTTATTATATTTACGGTAAAAAGAGGCGATTTTGTTGAATTCTCAATATCCGCCTTTTTTTCGTTATCGCCACATAGCAAAAGCCAGTAAAGGCAGCTTATGTAAGCAAGCTTACAAAACTTCCTTCCCTGGCTTTTCCTGCCCGGACTCAATGCTCCAGCATATTTTCAATAAATATCCCATACCCTCTGGTACTGTCCTGTATAAACACATGCGTCACCGCCCCAATCAGCTTCCCATCCTGTATAATCGGGCTGCCACTCATACCCTGTACAATTCCCCCGGTAATCGCCAGCAGCTCCGGATCGGTCACCTTAATTACCATTCCCTTATTCTTATGTGTCGTCGCGTAATCCACCTTCTGGATCTCAATCTCGTAATCCTTCACTACCCCAGACACATCGCTCCTGATATAAGCCGTTCCTTTCTTCACATCCTGCCTGTAACCGATCGGAATCGCATCCGCTTTTACCGTCTGCTTAAATCGCTCATTGACCGTACCGAATATTCCTTCATCCGTATTGGATTCAATCGTTCCAAGTACCGATCCCGGTCCGTAATAGATGACTCCGCTCATCACACCCGGCTTACCGAATGTTCCCTTTTCAATTCCTAATATAGAGGTTTCATAAAGCGCGCCGTTTTCAATCTGAACCACTCCGCCTGTGTCACTGTCGCTGATCCCGTGTCCCAGCGCACCGAAATTTCCATTCATGTCAATATATGTCATGGTGCCGATACCCTGAGTATCGTCCCGGACCCAGACGCCTAATTTGGGTTTTCCATCGTCTCCCTCCACAGGTGTCATCTTCACTTCAATCTCCTGATCCCCGCGCCGTACTGCTAAAACCGCTTCGCTGGTACCATTTTTGTTCAACTCGGTGACAAGTGCTTCCTTATCCTTTAACGGCGTACCGTTAAAAGCCTCAATATAGTCCCCCGACTGAAGCACCCCGAAGGCCGGCTCCACAATCATACCGTCACTCTTCGTAATATCCCCCGTACCAATTACCATAATCCCATCAGATTTTAAGTAAATTCCCACCGGCGTTCCGCATGGAACCGCGTATTTCGTGTCCACCACGTTAACCTGGATATCCTTCAGCTGCAACCAGCCAAACAGTTTTAAGCCGATCTTGTAGCTGCCCTGATTTTCTGAATAAACGGAAAACGGCTGATTGACGGAAAGGTGGATCTGATCTGAAGGGATATTGGAACCATTGCCCAAAACCACTTCCTCACTGTCTGAAGACAGCGTCACTCCAAAAGGCATGGAGAAATGAAACTGCTCTTCTTCCTCGGCCACGACATTAAGCTTGTCCGGTATCACCCACTTCATATAGAAATAAGAGAAGCCGATGCAAAACACCAGGCTTACCCAAAACGCGGTCACCACATATCTGTGGAATTTTTTTCCCATCATCTCACATACCTCCTTATATAAAAAAATGAAAGGAGACAATTTTTTGCTCCTTTCATAGTATGTGAGAAATCGGTGAAAACACTCTGTCATATTTTAGTTGTAACTAATTTCTTTTTAAACCAGAATTGATTTTACGTAAAATCGAACTTGTCATAATTTGCATACATACTTCAAAATCTGAGAATACTGTTTTAATAGTATTACCGTTTTCTTTCATTTTAATTGGCTGCTTTCCATGCTTTTATTTATGTCTGTTCAAACGCTTAAACTTTTTGAGATTCCGGAGAAATCCCGGTATATCCTCTCATCCACCGCTTCTGCCTGTACCTCACCACACTGGCTGCAGCCGTTAAACTCCACGTAAATCCGGTTGTAAGCCATACACCCCACATTCCGATTCCGGCTATCCCGGTCAGTACCATGGAAAAAAAGAAACGGCAGCATACCTCTACGATCCCGTTCATCATGGAATACGCGGCATCCCCTGCCCCATTGGACAGCCCCCGGATTAAGTAGATTACTCCCAGCGGGAAATAGAAAAAGCTGGTAATCTTAAGCGCATTTGAAGCAATGCCCAGAATCTCCATGTCATTTCCAAACAGTCTCAAAATCACATGACCGCCAAATCTCATGACCACAAGCATTACGACACTGAATACTGCAGAAAACAGAAGTCCCGTCTTAAGGCCCTGTTTCACACGTTTTAATTGACCAGCCCCCATATTCTGCCCCGTAAATGTGGAAATCCCGGCCGCCAGGGAACTGTAGGGCTGGCCGATCAGCTGCTCTAACCTGGTCGTCATGGTATAGGCTGTAGCGACAGCCGGACCAAATCCGTTGGCTACCCCCTGAAGACAGGAGGTTGATACAGCAATGAGCGCATTTTGGAAAGTAACGGGAATCCCCAGTCTCACGCACTGCCCCAGTATATCACGATCCAGCTTCAGTTCCCCGCGTTTCAGTTTGAAATAGGGATTCACCCGAAAGGCAAAAATCAGACAGCCTGCCGCACTGGTTCCCTGTGCAATTACAGTAGCTATGGCCACACCGCGAACCGCCATATTAAAATGCAGAACAAACAGCAGGTCAAGACCGATATTCAGCAAACTGGCAAACACAAGAAAGATCAGAGGCGTTTTAGAATCTCCTAACGCACGAAGCATGGCTGCCACTCCGTTATACGCCGCCACAGCGGCCATCCCGCAGGAAACTGTCCTCAAATATACCACAGAATCCCCAATATATTCCTCCGGTGTATGGAGAAGCCCAAGCGCCGGTTTTGCCAGCAGAAATCCCATGCCCCCCATAAATATGGAAACGACGGCCAGAAGAAAAAAACCATTGATAACCGTTTTTCTCACCTTTCGCTCCGACTGTGCTCCAAAGTACTGGGCCATAATGACACCAATTCCCAGAGACATCCCCGAGCACAGGGAAAAGAAAAGGAAATTTAAGGAGCCGCAGGCTCCCACCGCCCCAAGCGCCCTGGCTCCCACGTAATTACCGACGATAATGGAATCCGCCATATTGTAAAACTGCTGTACAATATTACCGACCAGCATGGGAGCCGAGAACGCCAGAAGCTGCTTTGGAATATTGCCTGAAGTCATATCATGAATATACTCAGATGCCACAGCCGTCCCTTCTTTCTTTCGAACTGTTTGTTCAGTCCAATATCACAACCGGATCAGTCTGTGTTCCCAGCTCAAAGCGTTTTACCACACCGTTTATTTCCGCCTCATAACTGCCCTTGAAACCAGTTATCTCCACTTCACCCAGTTCTCCCGTATTTCTGTTTTCCCTGGTGTTCCATTCCTCCTTAATGAGGTGTCGAAGTGCCTTATACACCGGTTTCTCCGAATTATCTGTTCTGACCAGTCCTGCCGGTGCTCCCAGCCACGCACCATCCTGAAACGCCCATGTGGTGATGGCCTCCACATGCGGATTCTCAAACAGAATCCGGTAAAATTCCTCTGCATTTTGGGCCTGGCGTTCTTCCCCTTCCGGGGTTGTAGGCCATTCCGGAACCTGATAATCATTTAAGTCCACGATATGAGGCGGCATCAGCTGACCAGAAATAAAGGTGTTTTCCGTAAAATGAATCGGAAGGCCGAAGCGTGAAAAGCGGTTCAGAACATCCAGTGTCTTCTCTTTTCCCCAATAGCCCTGATGCTGATGTGACTGGATTCCGATAGCGTCAATCGGAATCCCCGCTTCCAGACACGATTCGATCAGCTCTTCATATTTAGAACTGGTATTAAAGTCATTTAGGAGCAGCACCGCCCCCGGATTACAGCATTTCGCCTCCTTAAAAACCTTTGAAACCAGATTTACCCGTCCCAGTTCCTTACAGATACGGGTGATTCCATTATCGTATTTGTCGAATACCGGCATGATCACCACTTCATTGATCACATCCCACATGTCGATTATACCTTTGAATGCCGTTACATCACGGCGGATTCGTTCCAGCTGTTTTTCAAGAATCTCCCCGTTGCTCAGATTGAGAAGCCAGGGGGCAGTCTGAGTATGCCAGCAGAGGGGATGCCCCTTTACGGTAATCCCTTTCTCCTTTAACCAGAGGGCTGCCCTTTTTAACTCCTCCGTCCTGGTCTTCCCTTCTATTGCTTCGAACTGCCCCCAGTAAAATGGCAGCGTTGCATAGTTAAAAATGTTCAGCCATTTTTCCATGCGTTCTTCATAAAACGCCTTCTTATCCGCCTCCATGGCAGGATCGGTCACGTACAGTGTTTCAAAAGCTCCGCAGCCAAACAAAAAGCTGTGGGCTGTCTGACGAATCTTTACATCTCTTCCACAGACCGGAGTTCCATCCTTTCTCTGAAATTTTATCACCGCATGACTTTTTCTGTGTTGGTATTTAAACTGCTCTCCGCACTGGTCTCCATACTGATTTCCGTCTTTCTTTTCCATTTTCCCTCCCACTGCCTGCTGTAAATCATTGGCCTTGCCGGTTATGTTGCTGCCCCCGGGCTGCCCGATCAGAGTTTACATAAATTTTCCGGTTTGCCCTGCAGATATGCATAGACGTTATCAAACTCAATTTTCGCTCTCCTTACCATCGCCTCTTTTGTGGCAAACGCTACATGAGGTGTCAGAAGAACATTCTTTGCCTGGCAAAGGGGATAATCGGCAGGAATCGGCGGCTCCATATCAAACACATCGATGGCAGCCCCGGCAATCTTATCCCCATTCAGTGCCTCAGCCAGAGCTGCGTTGTCTACGATAGGCCCTCTGGCGCAGTTGATCAAAATTGCATCCTTCTTCATTTTACCGATCATTTCACTGCTGAAAAATCCTTTTGTCGCTTCATTCAAAGGTAAATGCAGTGATACAATGTCGCTTTCCTTTAACAGGGTATCGATATCCGCGTAACGGATTCCGGCTTCCTTCCACTCCTCCTTTTCATGACGGGCATACGCCAGCACCTCAGCGCCGAATGCCTTGAACAGTCTGGCTGTCTTAAATCCGATCTGGCCGCATCCTACAATCCCTACCGTTTTTCCGCAAATTTCCGTCCCCACAAGGCCTGCGGAGGTCTTCCCGTTCCTCACGGCTGAATCTCCCTCCAGAATCTTCCGCATAACGGCAACAGCCATCCCCACCGACAGTTCTGCTACAGACTGGTTGGAATAACCTGCACAGTTGAGAACATCGATATTCTTTTCCCTGCAGGCCGCAAGTCCCACATGATCGATTCCCGTAAATGCAACTGCAATGGCTTTTAAACTGTCACAGGAACGCACCACCTCGTCCGGATATGGATTATTTGCAATCATCACGATCTCCTGTCCGGCGGATCTCCTTTTCAGTTCTTCCACATCCGTCGTCTTTGTATCATAATACGTAAACACATGTCCCTCTTTTTTTAATCCTTCTGCCAAACTCTCAATCATCTCTTCCGGTACGCCAATTGGCTCCAATAAACTGATATTCATTCTTTTTCCTCCAAATATTCTGCTTATTTAGTTTTTTTATATAGTAACAACATGGACGGGGCTTCCCGCCATATATTGTTTTAAATTATCTGCGGCAATTTCCATCAAGCGCTCTCTCGCCTCTTTAGACGCCCAGGCAATATGGGGCGTAACAAGGATATTTTCTGCGCCAAGGAGAGGACTGTCCTCCCTCATCGGTTCCGTCTCCGCCACATCCACTGCCGCGCCTGCAATCGTGCCGTTTAAAACGGCTTCTCTCAAATCCTGTTCACAGACCAGAGGTCCGCGGGAGGTATTGATCAGATACGCGTTTTTCTTCATCTTTTCCAGGGAAGTCCGGTTGATCATATATTTGTTCTTCTCTGTCAGAGGACAGTGCAGGGAAACAAAATCCGAACAGCCAAGCAGCTCCTCGAGTTCCACCACTCTGGCAGTTCTCCCAGGCAGTTCTCCAGGCATATTCCCCGGCGGCAGGTGCCCGGAAGCCACCAGGACATTCATGCCGAAGGCCTCCGCCAGTCCGGCGGTTCTCCTGCCGATGCTTCCATATCCGACAATTCCCAGTGTTTTTCCAGCCAGTTCAATGATCGGATGCCTCCAATAACAAAAATCCCGGCTTCTCACCCATTCCCCCGCCTGTACGCTCTCCTGATGTGATCCCACGTGATTACACAGCTCCAGAATCAGGGCCATCGTGTGCTGTGCCACGGAATCCGTGCTGTACGCCGGTACATTTGTTACGGTAATACCATTTTGCTTTGCGGCTGTTAAATCCACAACGTTGTATCCTGTGGCCAGCACTCCAATATAGCGCAGGTTCTCACACGCCTCCATCGTCCGGGCCGTGATGGGAGTCTTGTTGGTCAGTACCGCACCGGCGTCACCGATCCGTTCAACAATCTGCGCCTCCTCCGTCCTTTCGTAAACAGTCACCTCGCCCAGTTCTTCAAATCTGCTCCAGCTTAAGTCCCCCGGATTCTCCGTATATCCATCTAAAATTACTATTTTCATTTTCTAATCCTCCAGCAATGCCCATGCACGGTTTATCACCCGTTTCGTGTTAGCCAGTATGATATCTCCGTCTTCTCCCGGCCGCAGCGTCACTTCGAATGACAGCACCATCGGATCATCTTTTCTGAAAAATCCTTCTTCCTTCAGTACCCGGAAGAATTGCAGCAGCTCCGAAGTATCGTTGACGCTGTCCGGATACCCGAATCTGGGATGCTTGTCTCCGTACCCGTCACACCCCTCCTTTACCACCGCATTACCGATATGAAGGTGGGTTATATAGGGTCTCAGCGTCTGAATCACGAACCGGCTCGTCTCGTACGTGGTCGGAAAATGGGATAAATCCACCAGCAATCCGAAATTACTGCAGCAGCACCTGATTTCGGAAGCAAACCGGGCCGCATATGGCGCCGGACCGATCAGTGCTTTTTTATCCATGTCATAATCAAATACTTCCAGGTTCACAGACATATTCTTTGCAGCTGCATGCCGACAGACAGACAGCGTCGTTTTCTTCAGCTGTTCAAAGGCCTGATCCCTTGTCTCCGCGCTCCATGCGCCGGACAAAAAGGCAATCCCTTTTGCCCCCAAATACTCCGCTTCGTCAACTGCGGCAAGAAGAAGCTTTTCCGCTTCCTTCCGTTCTTCCTCAACCAGTGAATTCGGATTCAGTCCCCGCCCTAAAAGTCCCGGCTGAGCGCCGTAACACACCGTCATGTGAGCCTGTGCCAGAAGAGCCCTCGCTTCTTCTCTCTGCATCTCCTCTTCGACTGCCTTCACCTCAATGGCGTCAAAGTAATCATCTCTCAAGATTTTCTTCAGGGGTTCCAGGAACCCATACTGAACAGGAGGATAACTCATCCAGAGTATGGTTCCCACTTTAAAATATTTGTGTATGCTCTCTCTCATTCCATACAACCTCCATCTGCTGATTCTATTCCTGAAAATTCAGTTTCAATACACGACCTCCAGGGCATCGTACTCTCCAAGCCGTTCCAGCCAGAGATGGAGTGTTTTCTCTTCCTGCCTCCATTTTACCGAAACTCCCATAAGACTTACTACGCTTACCGGGCTGCGTTCAGACGGAATCTCCAGCCTGATGTTCTCCACCGGCAGCGGTTCAAAGAAGGTAAGACCGAATGCGCCGCTGTTATTCACCAGCTGGACCAGTGAACGTTTCCCGTGATCCTCGGAGACCGTGACCTCCACCATCGGTGTCAGTTCTTTTGCCACACTGTTTAAACCGCAGTGCACATGGAGAATATCCCTCATAAAACCAACGGTATTGCCGTGGCCTGTTTTACTGTAAAAGCTTCCCGGCAGCCAGGGTATGGTCAGGTGTTTTCCGAAGCCATAACGATACGTGATAAGTCCCGGATTCTCCCACACTTCCGTGGAAAAACAGCATTCCGGGGGACCAAACGGCTGACGCGGAATCAAACGCCCATACGTCTCTGCCTCTCTGTTCCATTCTGCAAAAAGATATGTATCCCCGACAGGAACAGCATCAATATCCTGATGAGACGGGAACACGGATTTTTCTGCTTTATTCAAAAGCATCTGGGCTGACATAACCGTATGGTCTTCCCTTATCATTTCCAGAATGCCGGAGCTCTTTAAAAATACGTGCTTACCGTTTTCCTGCTCCCGTGTCCGGTTCTGTCCCACGGCGATGACCGTTCCGCCCTGACGTACATACTCATCGATCTGATCTGCCTCCCGTTCATCCAAATCTCCTTCATCAGCCAGAATTACCGTCTGATATCGGCTTAAATCTGCTGTTCTCATGGCATCTGGAAGTATCTCGGCAAAAAGAATATGAGATTCCGTCAGTACGCGGATCCACCCTTTTTCCTCCTCCGCAGCCACCCAGCGGTCCTTTCTTCTGAGAAGGACTCTGGCCGCCGAATGTAAATTCCGGTACGTCTCCTCATGTGCCTCCTGGAATGCAAAGATCCTTTTTATCACTGGAAACGCACTCCTGTCCGTCGCCGTATCGAGCCGTCCAATCAGATAATAATCCAGCGCGCCTAAGTTGGCCAGATTCTGCCACAGCCGCATAGCATGAAGATACGGGCTCACCGATGCATGGCGCAGTCCATACCCCGGATAGCTGACTGTGGTATTGGAACAGATAATTCCTGACGCTCCGTCTCCAATGATTGCCCTGCAGTTGCTGGAAGCGTGATAAATCCAGTGCGGCAGCCGTGTGCTTATCTCTGTGGCTGCTTCAATTCTCGCGTAATCCACATCATCAAAGCAGATTTCCCCGCTGATTCTTTTTAAGAAGTCCGACATTTTTTTGCGGTACGTCTTAATCGTGTTTTTCTGAAAATCACCATATGCATTCCATACCGGATCTTCCCCGTCTGCACTGTCCGGTTTCGTTTCTGGAAGTTCTCTCCCCGAATACTCCTTAAATGCCTTCCGGCAGCTGCTGCAGTGACAGAAGCCATAATCATGGAATGCATAGTCCCTCGTCTGAAATCCTCCCATGTTACAGTACAGACCGTCAAATGGTATCGTCTGGAACAGTTCCTCTATAATCTCAAAAGCATAGTTTTGCTGGTACTCACCGCACAGGCAGGTCTGAATGTAACCATTCTGTTCCATTACACCGCCGTCTCCGGTACGGAACGCCCACTCTGGATTCCTTTCATACACTTCCCGTCTCACTTTTGAAAAGTCGGCTCTTGCAATTACCCGGATTCCATTTTTGTGGCAGAGGTCCACGATTTTTTCCAGACTGTCTCCCGTTAAATATGGATTCCTGATGTGATACGGCAGCTTCGTATCGTACCCCGCACTGATTCCTGCCGCATTGAGCAGGACGACCGTAGCGTGAAAATCCAGTAAGTCCGCCACGAACCGTTCCGCGGATATATCCCGCATATCAATCTCACGCAAATTTGTCTGAATCAGCCTCCACGGCTGTTCTTTCCACCAAGGCATATAATCCCTCCAGTCCATTACAGGTTTTCAGCCAGCTCGATATCCAGTTCAGTCCACCGGTTGAAGACCTCCAAGTCCACATAGCTGCACAGCCTGGTAAGCCGCTGCGGCTTATAGTACTGTTTCACAATGGAAGAATACGTTTTCCAGTGGCAGGAGCAGTCCTCTAAGAGGCTGACTGCTGCCCTCTTATCCTGTCCCCTGTCCGGACTCAGACGGTATGTACACAGGTGAACAGCGGCTTTCAACTTATCTGAATAATAGTTTCCCAGATACGCAAGTGCCTTCAAATCCATCAGAAGACGATAAAGCCCGCCTTCCATCTTACAGCCTTTTTCCAATAATGCAACTTCTTTCAGTACAAATTCCGAATGTTTTCTGATGGTTTCCGCTGCATCGACGGGTGTCACCGCATCCGGATTCCTTCCTGATACAAAACATTCGGCATATTCACGGACAGAGATGCAGCCGCTCCCCGGCATGCTCTCACACCGGATAAACTCATTGATATCCGCAAATTCCAGTTTACTCACCGGCGGATGTTCAAAACTGCAGCAGCCCTCCGGATACCACTGGAAATCGTAATCATGCCAGTGGACCAGATGAAAGGTACAAAAGATCCGGGAAGCGGCTGCCCATACAGCACTCAGCCGTTTCCCATCCACCTCATACACACACTCCAGTTCTTCCGTAAAGAATTCATCTTCCCGGCAGATGTCGTAGGAAAGCTGTCCCCACACCATCATTTTATACCACATTTTTCTGATATAAAGTGGATGAGTCCTGTCCAGACGGTCCATATAATCGCGCCCCCAGGTAAACCCGTCAGCACCGAGACAGAATCCGGTCAGCCGGTCCACCGGCATATTTTCCAGATATTTTCTGGCATAATCCGGATCCCCCCACCGGAACATGTAGTAGTCATCATCACGAAGCGTAAACCAGAACTTTTTCTCTGTTTCATGCATCTTAATAAATTCAGAAAAGAACTGCGGTTTAACGGATGAATGCATATGAGCCTGAGAATATTTAAAGCTGATCTCAAATATACCTGGAAAATCACAGAATTTCTCTTCTATATCATGAAATCCTGCATACTGCATCCGGTGAATAAACCGAAATTTCCGTTTCGGATGCCGTTTTAAGCAGTCTTCCACTGCCCTGCCGTATGTTTCCCGTATAAATTCGATATCCGTTCCATCCCCGGCCATGTGTTCGCCCGCAGTCACACCGATTCCCGCCAGCAGCGGATACGTCTCGATCAGGGCCTTGACCGCGTGATAGACGTAATCCTTCGTTACCGGATTATGCTGATCAGCGGTCAGTCCGTACGGGCTCTCTTCCGTTCCATAGAGAAACAGATTCCAGGTAAACACATATACCTCTATGCATCGGTCCGCCGCATACTCCATAACCCGTTTCCAGAAATCCATTTTTTCATCCATGGACAGCCTTTTTACCGGGTACAGTCCCTTCTTCATATCCTCTGTATACATATTCCAGCCGCTCATCTCCGGACGCGGTACGATCATTGACCGCATCACATCGTCCAGAGCAGCAAGCGGATATTCCGGTATCCTTACCATGGATGGAAACGGGGACAGAGACCAGAGTGTAAGAACATTATAATGGTACTCGGCCATCGCATCCAAATACTCCTGCCAGAAGCCAAAGTCCCATACGTCCGGAATCGTCTCAAAGGCGGAATCCGAAGCGTCCGAATAGCTAGGCGTCCGGGCATCCAATGGAATATTAAATTTGATTCCCCTTTTTTTCACATAAGGAGCTACACTCCTGTCCCGGATTTTTTCGATTCTCCCTTTTTTATGAACCAGTTCACGGCCCAGATCCATAAGCCCGTACATCATACCGGCCGGATCCGATGCAGACAGGCAAAAACCGTTGTTTTCACGGCAAAGCCGGTATCCCTCTTCCGGACAGTCCCCGTCTTCCTTCAGAACAATCGTAAGCGGGGCTGCGGCAAAAATACTGCCGCCGCTCTCTTCCCAACCGTTACCGGCTCCGGACTCCAGCCATTCTCTTACTTTTTCAGTGCCAAACTGAACCGGTTTTTCTTCCGCCATACTTCCATATATACGAAGCATAATCATCCCTTTACGGATCCTGCCGTCAGACCTTCAATAAAGTAGCGGTTGAATATCAGATAGACGATAATCATTGGAATCAGGGCGATAGAAGATCCCGCCAGCATCAAATTCCAGGAAGAAGCCGCCTCCCCTGATCCTTTTAAATTCATAATTCCCACAATAAGAGGCATACGGTCCGGATTGGACAGCGTAAATACCATTGGCATCAGATAATCGTTCCAGGAATGCCGGAACTCCAGAATCGCTATGGTAGCAATCAGCGGTTTCAGAAGCGGAAAGATAATTCTCCGGTAAATTCCAAAGAAGGAACAGCCATCCACCTTCGCGGACTCGTCGATCTCTCTTGATATGGACCTGATATATGACCTGGTAATAAAGAGGTTTGTCACGTTAAGTCCGAATACCCTGATGATAACGACCCCCCACAGAGATTTGTTAATACCGAAAAATTTGGCAATCACAAAGGTAGGGTATAGAGTCAGACTTCCCAGAGACACAAACATGGAGGAAATAACGAGGCCGAACAGAATATTTTTACCTGGAAAATCTCCTCTTTCAAACACATAGCCGGCAATAGTGCTGGTCACAATGGTTCCGATTACGATGGAACCGGACATCATCACTGAGTTTATCGTATATTTTTCAAAATCCGCCAGATTCCACGCCTGAATATAATTGTCCAGAACGAATTTTTTAGGGAATAAGCGGTTTCCTTCCGTCAGCAGTTCCATATTTCCCTTGAAGGAGCCCAGAATCGTGTAGAGGACAGGGAAGACGGCGATGATCAGAATTACAATAAGTACCAGATAGATCAACGCAGATGAAATAAATCTTTTTCGTTTCACTTCGTTCATAAATACACCCCTTTCCTGCCTTCTAATCAATACTGTGGCCGATTTTATTGCTGCATTTCATATAGACAGCTGAAACCGCGGCCAGTATCACTCCAGTAACGAGAGCCATGGCCGAAGCATAGCCAACCTCTACAGTCCTGCCGTCATAGCCAAAGAAATACTTAAATACATACGTCATAACCACCTCAGTCTGCCCCGCCGGCTGCCCGTTGGTAGAAGCAAGAATCAAATCGCTCATCTTTAAGCTGCCTACAATCGCCATTAAAAGCACAGCCTGGAAGGTAGGTCCTATCATCGGAAGCGTGATGTAGAAAAACTTCTTAAACGGAGTAATTCCGTCGATATTGGCACATTCGTACAATTCTACCGGAACACTCTGCAAAGCCATCAGGAAAAAGATCATGTTAATGCCGAAATTATTCCAGACAGACGCCATTCCAAGTACCAGCATGGCCGTTCCTTTATGGCTGAACCAGCTGATCGGTTTATCGATCCATCCGATGCTCTGCAGCATTCCATTGATAATTCCATTGAAGGACGCAAACATCAGAGAGAAAATAAGACCGGTTATGGCTGTACTGATGATGGCCGGCAGGAATAAGGCAACCCGGAAAAAACCGGTAGCCTTAAGTCCCTTGTTCAGCAGAACCGCCAGCAGAAGGGCTAACGGAATCTCTACCGCCAGTTTACCAATTGATAAAATAAAGACATTCACAATGGACTTCCAGAACGCAGGGTCCCTCGTGAATACTCTGACAAAATTATCGAGTCCGATCCAGGTTTCCCTGAAGCCATTCGACTGATAAAGGGAATATCTGAGTATGTATACAATCGGCACATACGTAAATATGACGAATCCCAGCATCATGGGCGCCAGCATGGTGATCGCCTGAATAGAATCACCTTTCAGTCTGCGTCTCTGCCCGGGGACTTTTTTATTTCTCTTATTTTTCATTTTGTACACCCCTGTCTCATACCGGCAGTGTTCTGTTCTGCTGTTTTAATATAGTCTGCAGTTCCTTCACGGATATCTCCCCCGGAGTCACGCTGTCTCTCACCGCAAGGGCTGCTGCCACTCCGGCCGCTTCTCCCGTCATCATGCAGAGTGAGATCGCACGGACGCCGCTTTCGGCCACATGATCCGCACTGATGCACCGTCCGGCCGTCAGCATATTGGTAATGGAGACCGGAAGAAGACTGCCATATGGGATTTCAAATGTCCTCTGGTCAACGACCGGTTCATAGATATGGCCTTCATACCCCTTTCCGTTCACTTTCCCATCTCCATCCATATAAGCATCCGGCGCCAGCATATCATAGAATCTGGGGAATACTGCAATCACATCGTCAAAATGGCGCTGGCTCTCCATATCCTCAATCGTCAGATAGTATCTCCCCTTAATCCTTCTGCTGTCCCGGAAACCGATTTCCGGTGAAATGGAGGCCACCTCGATCTGCTTCAGTTCCTCGAAATGCTCTTTCAGATAGCGGTAAATATCCATCACATACTGTCTGCACTCCATCTCTCCCTTTGTCAGATCTGAAATATCTGTGGGGTCAAGGCCATAGCTGCAGGAGTAGTTGACATAAGAGATCACCCCGCCCCCGGTAAGCCGGCCAAATGGAAGATCCTGACGTTTGCAGGGAAGCCCCGTTTTACCTGCCCGGTAATCCTCCTTGAAGATACGCCCGATTTCGCCAAGACGGTCGCCGTCACGCAGAAGGGCCTCCGTATCCGCGCCTGCAAGCCGCAGGGATACGGTACCCGGCTGACACAGCCCGTCTTTTTCGCGGCCCTGTTCGTAAGGAATCCCCGCCGCAAATGCGACATCTCCGTCACCGGTCGTGTCGATAAATACGTCGGCAGTAACCGCCACAGGTCCCTTTTTCGTCTGGATCAGTACGGCTTCAATCCGGTCATCCTTTAAGACCACTTCATTTACAAAGGAGTGGAACAAAATTTCCACACCCGCTTCCTGTACAAATTCGTCTAAAAATACCTTTAAATACTCACTGCTGAAACACTCCTTATTGCGCTCCCGCAGGTTGTCATTCCCATATTTCTCATAGCATTTCTTTTCGATCTCCGCATAGACTCCTTCTGATTCAAAACCCGTCCCCTTTAGAAAATAATTACAGTTTTCCACGTAGCACGCGGTAATATTTCCTCCAAGATATGCCCTCTTCTCCAGAAGCAGTACTTCTTTTCCCTGACGGGCCGCCGCTACTGCCGCTCCGATTCCTGCCGGACCGCCGCCTGCCACGAGTATTTCCACGTGTTTCCATACATCCAGCATCTGTTCTCTTCTGATCACTTTCATTGTGAATCCCCCGTTTCGTTATAAAAATCATCTGACAAAAGCCGCATCCTTAAATTTTCTGCGGTTTTAAGAATACGGCTCCTGTTCTTCCAGTTTCAATCAGCCATAGCTGATTTGATTTTTAGCTATTTACTTTTTTCTGCGGTAACCCCGTCTTTCAGTGTGTAAAGTGCAACAACCGCCTGATCTGCCTTATCCAGGGCAGCGTTATAACGCTGATCCACGTCTGCCATGATCGCATCCACATCGTCAAGTGCCGCATTTGACCAGATATTGGCAATCGCCTCCCGGTAAGTCGTACCTTCCACTGTAATCAGTGTATCCGGTACCGGCGGCATGGCAAATATTTCATCAAAGGTTGCAAATGCCTCCCAGCCCTTTAACTCCGGTGTCTTTTCTGCCATCTCCACCGCCTGAGATCGAACCGGAATATATAAGCCATTTTCATACATCTCTGCCGCATTCTCATCCGAATAGAAGAATTCCAGAACCTTTAGTACCTTCTCCGGATGCTCCATAGCCTTCGTTCCAACGCACAAAAGATTGGTTGGATTGCCAAAGCGCTTATATGTCACCTGGTCTGCGCTGAATTTGGGAATATCGATAACTTCCCAGTCACATACTGCCGGAAACTGAGTGGTGTAAACCGCACAGTCAAAACTGGCTGCTCCGATCATTCCAATATTTCCCGCTGCGAACTGTGCTCTCACGCCGTCTCCATCCAGCGTCTCAAAGCCAGGGAAAACGCTGCCGTCAGCCACCATCTCGTCAATCGCCTTAATCATGGGATTGAATGCCGAGTAGTCAAACTTCTTCGCATTCCAGTCATATCCGTAATGGCCTGTGTTCTGTCCTGCCGGCATGGTATAGAAAGAACTGATCGTCCACAGTGTACTGGAAAGGCCGAGTCCATACGCTTTGCCTTCCGAGGCTTCTGTGATCTTTGCCGCAACCGCTCTCACCTCGTCCCATGTAGTCGGATAATCGGCTTCTGTAAGCCCCGCCTTTGCAAATAAATCCTTATTAATTACAAATCCATATGTAGTTAAATTATACGGAAGCGTATACGTCTTTCCATTAAATACATTAGACTGGTTTGCCACCAGATCTTTGTACTGTTCTAAAAGCGCTTCGCTTCCCGGAAGATCTTCAATTGGCGTCAGAAATCCATTATCCACAAAATCCTGCATCCATTTGGAATCTGCACGGAATAAATCCGGTGCCTCTCCGGCCTGGGCTGCAATCTTGATCGTGTCAGAATACTTGTCCCCGTAAATCTTGTAATCGATCTGAATACCCAGTTCTTTTCCCTCTCCATTGTTGAAATCTGCGATCTGCTTTTCTCTTATCTCCTGTTCATGTGCATTGTCTGACCATACGGTGATGGTCTCCATCTCCACAGGTTCTTCTTTCTCTGCTGTCTGAGCTGCAGCCTCAGTCTTCCCGGCTCCGGTGGTGTCTGCCGGTGTCTCTGTCTTACCGGAATTCCCACATCCGGCCAATACCCCCGTAAGTACCACAGTTCCTGCTAAAAGAGCTAAAAGTTTCTTTTTCATGTTCTCCTCCTTTTAAAGAATAATTTTACTCCTGTTACCCCTGTTCAACGTAGCCTGAATATCCTCCTTCCAATGGTTCCCCCATTTTTAATGATACATATAAGTTGTCACTTCTGTCTTTCTTTTGTTAATCAAAATTATATATTATTATACAAAATAAGTCAAGCGCAATTTTACATTTTATGTTATATTTTAAAATTTAATTTCATTTATTGAAATTTTATTTAAAATCCATTGACATTCATCTTAAAAATCCGCTATGATATACCCATATTCATTCAAATTATGATATACTTATTTTCAATAATAGAAACGGAGGCGAATCATGGAAGAAACAGAACAGACTAACCGTTTTGCAAAGGACAACCAGTCGACTGACAAAGTACTGGCCATTATAGAATTACTTTCCTACAGCAAAGAACCCATGAGACTTATTGATATTGCAAATCAGCTTCATTACAACACCAGTACCACACTGCGTTTTTTGAATTCGTTGGAGCGCAACGGATACGTCTACAAGGACCGTGAAACATTAAAATATCAGATGACCTACAAGCTGTGCGGTCTCGCCAGCTATATCAGCAACCGCACCGGCATCGTGGAGATCGCGTCGCTTCCCATGAAGCAGCTTTCCACCAGTCTCGGAGAATGTGTATGTCTGGCTGTGGAACAGGACTATACCGTGGTATACGTCCACGTTGCCGATGGCCCCGGCCAGATGCTCCGGACCACTCAGCGGATCGGCAGCCAGGCCCCCATGCACTGTACGGGAGTCGGCAAAGTGATTCTTTCGGAATTTCCGGAGTCTAAGATCGACGAGATGATCCGGATGAAAGGCCTCACCCGCTACACCGACAACACACTGGTAACCAGGGAGATGCTTCTTGGCGAACTGCAGCTGATCCGGAAAAGAGGCTACGCCTACGACAACGAAGAGTGCGAACTGGGCGCCCGGTGTATCGCCTTTCCGTTAAGAGATTACAGCGGAAAAATTATTGCTGCATTGAGTGTTACAGGCCCTCTTGGCCGGATGACGGACGAATTTATTAATTCAAGCTTCCGGACGATACTGGAGACTGTTCAGGATATCTCTTATCAGCTGGGATACCATGGATAAAAGAACAGAGCGAGGAATTCTCCCATATGTTATCCTTATTCAGCAGATCAGGGGCAGTCACTAAGACTGCCCCTGAAACCTGTGATTCTGTTCGTATTTTACTTTTCACGGAAGCCGTCCGCACTCACGGCCGCTTCCTCTCCCCTGCCAGCCTCTTCATCTCCCTGGCATTCTCTCTCACCGCATCGGTAATCTTCGCGCCTCCCAGCAGCCTGGCCAGCTCTTCCACCATCTCAGCCTCCGCCAGCGGCCGGATCGTCGTGGTGGTCCGTCCGTCCGCGGCCGTCTTCGCGATCTCGTAATGGGAATCCGCCATGGCCGCAATCTGCGGTAAATGGGTGATGCAGATCACCTGATGGCTCTTCGCAATATAGGAAAGCTTCTCCGACACCATCTGCGCCGTTCTGCCGCTGATTCCCGTGTCAATCTCATCAAAAATCAAAGTGGGAATATCATCGCTGTCCGCCAGAACCGTCTTGATCGCCAGCATAATCCTGGACAGCTCGCCGCCGGATGCCACTGTGCCCAACGGCTTTACGCTCTCCCCCGGATTCGTGGAAATCATAAATTCCGCTTCATCATATCCATTTGCCGTGAAATGGTTCAGACGGGTAAATTCCATGGAAAACTCCACATCGATGAAATTTAAGTCTGTGAGCCCGGCTTTGATCTTCGCCGTCAGTTCTTTGGCCGCAGCCTTTCTCATCCCGGACAGCTGGCCGCAGAGCGCTTCCAGCCTGTTCTCCGTCTCCCTCAGTTCCCTCTCCGTCTTCTGCTTTAAGGAATCGTAATCTTCCAGCTCTTCCAGACGCTTCCTTTTATTCTCCAGATTTTCCTGAAGCTGTTCCGCTGTCTTTCCGTACTTGGCCTCCAGATTATGGATCACATCCAGCCGCTCCTCCAGCTCCCGGTATTCCTCCTCGTCGAAGGACATGTCTTCCATGTACGAAGATATCTCGTGACTGATATCGCTCAAAATCGCATCTGCATCAAACAGCTGATCCCGGATCGCTCCCAGCTTCTCGTCGAAAGAAGCCACGTGCTCCACCTCTTTTAAGGCGTAATCCAGTGTGTCGGTATTCACCGCCGCGTAAGCGGCCGACAGGCTCTCGGTTATCCTCCTGGCATTGGTAAACAGGCGGTAACGGGCCGTCAGCTCCTCTTCCTCCCCGTCCTTTACGTTTGCCCCTTCGATCTCATCAATCTCAAACCGCAGAAAATCCATCTCCCGCAGACGCGATTCCTCGTCCAGCTGAAACGAGGCCAGCCTCTCCTTAAGCCCGGTATAGGTCCGGTACAGACCGGCAATATTCTGTTTTACGTCGTGTGATGTTCGCTCGTGGTATTTATCCAGAATTTCCAGATGCTTGTGCTTGTACAGCAGAGACTGATGTTCATGCTGACCATGAATATCGATTAGAAGTCCGGTAATTGTCTTAAGCTTTCCAACGGTTACCGTTTCATCGTTGATCTTGCAGAGGCTGCGCGCGGGCATGATTTTCCGGGAAATGATAACGATTCCGCCCTCGTCCGGGCAGACATCCATCTCCTTTAATGCACGCAGCTTGTCCGGTTCCGTAACGGTAAATAAAAGTTCCACATAGGCGTACTCCGTGCCGCGTCGGATCATATCCTTCTGCACCTTGCCGCCCAGCGCCATGGTGACCGAGCCGATGATAATCGACTTTCCGGCTCCGGTCTCACCCGTTAAAATGTTAAGCCCCTCCCCGAATTCGATGTCCGCTTTTTCGATCAGGGCCAGGTTCTTCACATGTAATTCTGAAAGCATGGCACGCCTCCTTTATCCTGCGATGAGTTTCTTCAGTTTGTCCATCACCAGAATGGTATCGTCCGCGCTGCGCACTGCGCACATGATCGTATCATCCCCGGCAATACAGCCTACGATTTCATTAAAATGAAGAGCGTCCAGGGCAGCCGCCACGGCCATGGCCATGCCCGAAACAGTCTTGATGACGAGAATATTCTGCGCCATGTCCATGGACATGTACCCGTCACGCAGAATTCTGATGTACTTGTCAGAAAAGGAGCTCTGATTCTGAAGCACCATGTACCGCTGTTTTCCCGACTCCGACTGAACCTTTGTCAGCTTCAGCTCTCTGATATCTCTGGATACCGTCGCCTGAGTCACGGCAAATCCGGCCTGGTTTAAGTAATCCGCCAGTTCCTCCTGGGTCTCAATCTCGTACTTACCGATGAGTTCCACAATTTTGCTGTGTCTTTCCAGTTTCATAATGTGCCCTCCTATATGCCAGCCATTTTATTGCGCAGGTTGTCAAGAAATGATACATCTTTTAGTTTTATCAGAACGGTCTTTGTCTCCGACCGGTGTATCTCGATGTAATCCCCGGAATGCAGCTCCGCGGCCGTGTCCCCGTCGTAGACGGCAGCCTGGCTCGTGCCCGGGTCACCCAGTATTTCAATCCGTATCCGCGCGTCTCCGGACATGACAATGCTCCTGGCGTTTAATGCATGGGAACAGATGGGTGTTAACACCATCAGGGTGGAATCCGGAACAATGATCGGTCCCCCCGCTGACAGATTATATGCGGTAGATCCCGTGGGAGTGGCTGCAATCAGCCCATCCGCCCGGTACTCATTTAAAAACTCCTGATTTACATAAACCCGGAAATGAAGCATTTTCAGCCGTTCATTTCTCGTGATTACTATCTCATTCAGTGCTATGTCTTCATACAGACGGCCTGTGCTGCTGTATGCCCGGCCGTTTAGCATCATCCGCTCTTCCAGCTGATACTGATCCGCCAGAAGCGCGTCCAGGGCCGTGTCGATCTCCTCTGTCCTGGATATCTGTGTTAAGTACCCCAGGGTCCCGCGGTTGATTCCCAGCATGGGAATATTTCTGCCCGCCAAGTCCCTGGCCGCCTGAATCAGGGTACCGTCTCCGCCGAGCGTGATGATGCATTCCGTCTCCGGCGGCACCATGGAGGCGTCCGTATAGTGGTAATCTCCGCCCCGTCTGCCGTCCCCTTTTCCGATCAGGCAGGAGGCGCCATGACTGGTTAAGTAATCGCGAATCACCTGCGCAGTCTCCTTTGCCCCCTGTTTTTCGGGATTCATGATAATAAAGAACTCTTTCATAACCTCTCCTTATTTTCCCTCGCTCAGCTCCTGATGCGCGGCTTCCACAATGTCCTTCGGCGCCACCGGCACGTCCGGAATCAGCTCCCCTTCCGGATGGTTCTTCAAATAAAGGAGATATTCGATATTCCCCTCCGGCCCCTTGATCGGAGAATACTCTAAATTCAGCACCTCAAAGCCAATGGAGACCGCATAGGCAATCACCATCTCAATCACTTCCAGATGCACACTTTTTTCCCGTACCACCCCTTTTTTCCCGACCTTCTCACGGCCGGCCTCAAACTGGGGTTTGATGAGGCAGACGATCTCGCCCTCCTCCTTTAAAAGCCTTTTCACCGGCTCCAGCACCTTTGTCAGAGAGATGAAGGACACGTCGATGGATGAAAAATCGATCTTTTCCGGAATCTCATCCGGCGTCACATATCGGATATTCGTCTTTTCCATGCAGACTACCCGCTCGTCGTTCCGAAGCTTCCAGGCCAGCTGACCGTGTCCCACATCCACGGCATAAACCTTTACGGCGCCGTTTTGAAGCATGCAGTCGGTAAAGCCGCCGGTGGATGACCCCACATCCATGCACGTCTTTCCCTCCAGCATAACGCCGAAATGGCTCATGGCCTTCTCCAGCTTAAGTCCGCCGCGGCTCACATATTTTAACGTATGGCCCCGCACTTCAATGTTCACGGACTCGTCGAAGGTGGTCCCGGCCTTGTCTTCCTTCTGGCCCTCCACATAGACGATGCCGGACATGATCACCGCCTTCGCCTTCTCTCTGGATTCCGCTAAATTCCGTTTCACTAAAAGCACATCTAATCGTTCTTTCATGCCTTCTTTTCCTCTGTATTGATAGTCTTCCATTCCATATTCTGACGCTCGGTATCGAGATATTCCTTCTTCATCCTCCAGATCACGGAGTCACTGTCGATGCCCAGTCCTTTTCTCAGCAGCGACACATTGCCGTGCTCCACATATCCGTCCGGTATGGCGATATTCATCACCTTCACATGAGGATAGTGTTTGTGGATATAGCGGGTGACCATGAGGCCGTAACCGCCCTGAAGCACGTTCTCCTCCATGGTGACAACGAGCCAGTGGTTTTTCGCAAGGCGGTCCACCAGTTCCTCGTCAAACGGCTTCACAAACCGGCCGTTGGCCAGCGTACAGTTCCAGCCCTCCGCCTTCAGTTTCTCCCGCACGTGTTCTCCCGTACTGACCATGCTTCCTACGGCCAGAAGGGCAATATCCTTCTCCTCGTACAGCATCTCGCCTCTGCCGTATTCGACAGGCGCGTGAAATTCCTTTAAGCCTCTGTAGGCCTCACCTCTTGGATAGCGAATGGCAAACGGCCCTCCGAAGGACACGGCAAACTCCAGTCCCGCCTTCAGCTCCCACATGTTCTTGGGCGCAAAAATGCTCATGTTCGGAATCGCCGATAAAAAGGATAAGTCAAAGATCCCCTGATGGGTCTCCCCGTCGCTGCCGACCAGTCCTGCCCGGTCCACGGCAAAGACCACCGGCAGATTCTGGATACAGACATCATGCAGAATCTGATCGAAGCCCCTCTGTAAAAACGACGAATAGACCGCCACCACCGGCTTCAAACCGCCGGCCGCCATCCCCGCCGCGGAAGTCACAGCATGCTCCTCCGCGATTCCGACATCAAAGAACCGGTCCGGATAGAGGCGGCTGAAACGCTTGAGTCCCGTTCCATCCGGCATCGCTGCCGTCACCGCCGTGATCTTCGGATCTTTTTCCGCCAGCTGGCAGATCGTTCTGGAAAATACGTCCGTGTAGCTGGGATATTTTTTTTCTTTTTTCGATTCTCCTGTCACCACGTCAAACGGTTCCACACCGTGGAATCTGGCCGGATTCTTTTCCGCCGGCTCATAGCCTTTGCCTTTTTTCGTGATAACATGGACTAAAACCGCATGGTCCAGCTTCTTCGCCTCTTTGAGCGCCCTCGATAAAGCCTTGACGTCATGGCCGTCCACCGGTCCCAAATACGTGATTCCCATGTTCTCAAACAGCATTCCGGGAATCAGAAGCTGCTTAATGCCGTTCTTCGTACGGCTGATCTTATCGATCAGTTCATCACCAATCACCGGTATCCTGGAAAGGACATTAGTCACATATTTCTTTAAATCCAGATATCCGTCTCCGGTCCGGATGCCGTTTAAATATCTCGACATTCCTCCGACATTTTCGGAAATGGACATGTTGTTGTCATTTAATATAATGATGAAGTTCTTCTTAATGCGGGCGGCGTTATTCAGCGCCTCATAAGCCATTCCGCCGGTTAATGCACCGTCGCCGATCACAGATACGACAAAATGGTCTTCTCCGGAAACATCCCTGGCCTGCGCAAGACCAAGTCCTGCCGAAATAGAGGTGGAACTGTGACCCGTATCGAAAGCGTCGCAGGGGCTTTCCTTCCGTTTCGGGAAGCCGCTCATCCCGCCGTACTGCCGCAAATCGTCAAACTCACCCTTTCTGCCGCTTAAGATCTTATGAGTGTACGACTGATGTCCCACATCCCAGATGATCTTATCCTTCGGCAGATCAAACACGAGATAAATAGCCATGGTGAGCTCCACAACTCCCAGATTGGAAGCCAGGTGCCCGCCGGTCCTGCTGATCTTTCCGATCAGAAAGTCCCGTATCTCCTGTCTCAGTATATCCAGTTCTTTCCCCGTCAGTTTTTTTATATCCTCCGGGCCATTGATTAATTCCAGTATCATATTTTACCAGATCCTTTTACTTTTCCCGGCTCACCAGCATGTGGATCAATGCCTCCAGGAATTCATTTTCCCCCGGCAGTTCATGAAGGATTCGGACAGCGTCGTCGGAAATCCGGGCCACGTCCTGTTTTGCCTTCTCAAGCCCCTCCAGGGTCACATAAGTGGTTTTATTGTTCTTTTCATCGCTGAGTACCGGCTTTCCCAGCACTTCCATGCTGCTGGTCACATCCAGGATATCGTCCTGAATCTGAAATGCAAGGCCGATGGCTGCGGCCATCTGTTCCACCCGCCGGGTCTCCTCCTCGTCTGCACCGGCGAGAAGCGCGCCGATCATCATGGAGGACTCCAAAAGCGCTCCCGTCTTCAAATGATAGATGAAGTCCAGCTTTTCATGCGGAACAGGCTTATTGGTCAGCTCCACATCCACAGTCTGCCCACCTATCATGCCATAGATTCCGGTTTTCTGTGCCAAAATTCCGATACAGCGGCCCACGACCGCAGCATCCTCCGTCAGGGCAAACGCCTTTGCCGCCGTCTCCACCGCGTAGATGAGCAGACTGTCTCCGGCAAGAACCGCCATGTCATACCCATACTTTACCCACGTGGTTGGAAGCCCTCTGCGGAGCTCATCGTTATCCATACAGGGAAGGTCGTCGTGAATTAAGGAAGAGGTATGAATCATCTCAATCGCGGCCATAAACGGTTCTACCACCGTCCCGCTGCCGCCAAACAACCGGTATGTCTCCTCCATCAGCATGGGACGCAGCCTTTTTCCGCCGGCACGCACGCTGTAATTCATGGCGTCGAGAACGGTCTTCTGATACCCGTCTGCCGCCGGCAGATAACGCTCCACCACCGCCTCCACTTCCCTCGTTCTGGTTTCCAGCATCTCATTAAAGTTCATGACTTTCACCATCTTCCTCCAGGACAATGATCTGTTTTTCTACTTTGTCTATTTTTTCATTGCAGGATTTCACAAGCTTCATTCCCGCCTCATAATATTGAAAGGATTCCTCCAGGGAGCTTTCGCCGCTCTCCAGCTTACGGATAATCTCCTCCAGCTCCTGAAAGGTCTCTTCTACACTTTTCACTTTTTTTGCAGCCATTTTGCTGTCTGCCTCCTTACTGTTTTAAATCCGCCGCCGCTGTATCAGAAACCACGGCATCGATCCGCCCGTCACGAATTCTCACTTTAATCGGATCTCCCTGTTTCACCTGATCCACCGACTCGATCCGCCGGTTCTTCCCATCAGTCAGAAAGCCGTAGCCTCCTCCGATCTTCTTGAGCGGAGACAAACCATCCAGCCTGCTGCTTATCAGCTCCAGACGATGCCTGTCCCGTACCGCCTGCTTTTCGATAAGCTGCCTCAAACGGCTTTCCGCTTCTGCAGCCCGGTTCTTATCTGTCACAATCCGGGAAGCCATCATGTTTTTCAGCTTCTCTTCCAGATCCACTGCCCGCTGCCTCTGTTCCCTCACCTGACGGCGCGGGTCAAAAAGCTGAAAACGGAGCCTGAACTGCTCCGTCTGATAGCGGTAACGTTCTAATTTTCTGGCCATGGATTTCCCCAGGGCATCCCGGTACAATTCCACCTGACCTTCAAACTGGCTGTAGTCAAACACGGCCAGCTCCGCCGCCGCAGACGGAGTCGGCGCCCTCATATCCGCTACATAATCCGCGATCGTCACATCGGTTTCATGTCCTACTGCCGAGATCACAGGCGTCCTGCAGGCAAAGATGGCACGGGCCACGATTTCCTCATTAAATGCCCATAAGTCCTCGATGGAACCTCCGCCTCTTCCCACGATCAGAACATCCAGTCCCAGGCGGTCCAGCGTCTCGATTCCTTTTACAATGCTGTATTTTGCGTTCTCGCCCTGAACAAGGGCCGGATAGAGATAGAGCTGTACATACGGATTCCTGCGGGCGGAAATATTCATGATGTCCCGGATCGCAGCCCCCGTCTGGGCGGTTACAATCCCCACCTTCCCGGCGTAGCGCGGGATGGGCTGCTTGTACTCCGGGGAAAACATCCCCATCTCCTCAAGCTCGTCCCTCAGCTTCTGGAACCGTTCGAATAAATCACCGACGCCTTCTTTCGTGATCTCCTGAGCATACAGCTGATAACGGCCATCCCGCTCATAGACCTCGACACTGCCTTTGGCCACCACCTTCTGGCCTTCCTCCAGCTTAAACGAAAGCCCCTTCCGCTGACCGGCAAACATGACACATGCGATCGCGGCGCCTCTGTCCTTTAAGGTAAAATAGATATGGCCGGAGGTATGATACTTGCAGTTCGACACCTCGCCCTTAATTGATATACGGTTCAATGCGAAATCCTGGGCAAACATATTCTTAATATAAGCATTGACCTGTGATACGGAATATACACTCGCCATAGGCCGTTACACCAGCTTTGCCAGAACTCCGTTGATAAACGCCGGAGCTTCATTCCCGCCGAACCGCTTCGCCAGTTCCACCGCCTCGTTGATCGCTACCTTTTCCGGCACTTCCTCATCGTATAAAATCTCATATAACGCAAGGCGCAGAATCGTAAGCTCCGCCTTTCCCATTCTCTTCGTCTTCCATCCTTCGGCCACCGCATCGATCTTCTCATCCAGCTCCGGAATCTTCCGCATAACAGCTTCCGTCTTGGTCTTTAAATAGCTTTCCTCTTCCGGACTCATCTCCACATCATGAAGAATCTCTTCCACCCCTTCCGGAGTCGTCTCATCTTCCTTCGGCTCATCAAAATACCGTTCTATCTGCTCCTCTTTTTCCTCTGCCGGATAGAAATCGGCACAGAAAAGCATCTTAAAGCAGTGTTCACGCAGTTTACTCCTGGTCATGGGTTATGGTCCTCCTGTATCATAATTCGATCATTATTTTTCACTTTGCTTCCACGTTCAAAGTTCACAATACCTGCTCAGAGCAGGAATTCATTCCTTTGCGTATTGGGTTCATTATACCTTAATGCGCATTTTTCCACAATACTTTTCGGGGATTTTATCCCCGGAGTCATCCTGGTCCTGTTCATTTTTCCGGCAATTACTTCCATTCTCAGTTTTTATCAGAAAAATTATACAGAAAAAATGCATAAAGATTATTACTGGCAGGTTTCTCCGCTTACACAAAAAAAACAGGCGTTAAGCCTGCTGCATTTTTCTGATACATTCTCAAATGGGGTTTAGGGGCAAACACAGAAGTATTCGCCCCTTTTTATTATGAATTATTTACAAAAACCGGTCCTTCGTCCTGAAAAAATGAACTTCTGTTCATCTCCGCTTCGTCTCTGTAAGTATCATTATAATCTGTTTCCCCGCAAAGCACTATCCCGTTTCTGCCCTTTTATATCACAATCCTGCCAATCAATTGCCGTTTACTTCCTGCCCGGTCCGCCGCCTGATTGGGATATGTCTGTTTGTCCGGCTTTATCCGGGACTATGCATTTGCATTCCCCAAATACTCCCTGATATTATAAAGCACCTTCTCACTCAGAAGTCCAAACGCCTGCTTCGTCCTTCCAGCCGAATAATTCGTGCAGAACACTCTCGGGTGGTTTAAAAGCTCTCCCGTCGGATCGCCGATGGCTCCGGCTGTATCACAGGCAAAGTAATTATTTCCCCCATCCAGCCAGTTCTTTAAATCTTCCGCTTCAAAGGCAGGCCCAATGGAGGTGTTAAACAGGATCTTTCCATTGCCCAGCGCCTTAAATTCCTCCTCGTGCATGAGAATTACATTTTTGTTTAAGCAGGCAAATACGACCTCCGACTGCTCCAGCAGTTCGGTGAGCGGACGGTATACCATGCCTTTTGCCTCATAGTCCGGCTTTCGGCTCCTGCTGAAATAAGAGACTTCTGCGCCCATAAATTTCATGGCTTCAGCGATCATTCCGCCGGAAACGCCCATTCCTGCCATGCCGACCTTAAGCCCCGTAATCTCCACCGGCATCTCCTTCCACATGGGTCTGTCATACCCGTGAAGGAAACGCACCAGTTCACAGATCACGTATTCCACCACACCCCTGTCGCCATAGTCCCGGATGCCTTTCACGGTAACGCCGTGTTCCTCCGCCCAGGCGATATCCACGTTCGCACTCTCTTTGGAATACAGGCTGCAGCACATGCCCACATACCGGATACCAGGACAGTGTTCAAAGACACAGCTGTTAATTTTTGAGGTATAACTGAGCAGAACGCCGTCTGCATCCCCGATTCTCCGGATAATCTCATCATCATCTGCCGGCACGTCACCGTACATGACGACTTCCTCTGCGTACTGACGCAGTTCCTTTTCCGCCTCTTCCACCAGGCTCACCGGCTCTATGGCCACCAGTTTTTTAAACATGTTCTCATCCTCCTTAAAATACAATCGGCGACACCAGATTGCGAAGA